>OGYI01000515.1_pt1 | contig 47932 bp, 53 predicted proteins | sample 1576521 | NCBI WGS metagenome assembly OGYI01 (sample SAMEA3541484, study PRJEB24748) | human gut metagenome | biome: human gut; feature: human-associated habitat; material: faeces | place: China | collected 2012
GTCTTCGACCGCTATGGCGGCGATTGCAGCGTCCCAGACCGCTATGACGGCTATTGCATCGTCCCAGACCGCTATGGCGGCGGTGGCAGCGTCCCAGACCGCTATGGCGGCGATTGCAGCGTCCCAGACCGCTATGACGGCCGTGGCTTCGTCTAACACGGCCCGCACAGCTATCACGAACTCTGCAACAGCAAAGAACGCCCTTGCCTCCAGCCCTTTGAAAAAAACCGTGACAAAGGGCAACGGAAACGGTTGGGAGAACCGTACCATCCGCAATGGCATGGGATATCTAATCAGTTGCTACAACGCAAACAGCGGTGGAGAGGCTGGATCTACTTGGTACAAGTTGGATGGGGCGCAAACCAGCCAGCCCGCAGGCACTACAAATGTGGGGAAATTTTTCACATCTTCCTTGGCAATTTACTGGTGGTCTTCTACCTCCAGCGTGACCTATATCCCCTGTTAAAATAGCAGCTCTCAGCTACGCATTAACATTCTAATGCGCACGAACAAGCCGCTACAGCTCAGTTTGAACCGGTATTTTATGCACATTTTAAGCATTCAGTCGTACCGCTTGCCGAAAACAGTGGGTAAAAACACCTGCAAACGGTCAAGTGGTACGCCTTAGAATGTTAATACGTCCTTGCTCAGCACTGAAAATAGTCGATCCAATCATTGCTATCAGTATCATTCTTCATGTAGGTAGCAATCTTTTTGTACTGCTTAAAGTAAGCATATTTATCCTTATAGCTACCCCAATTCGGCTTGCTGCCATCGGACAGGGTGGCATATCCGTACTGAGACGTATCGAAAGCGTTATCGTTGCTAATCTGAAGAATAATAAACTTGCCGGACAGGCTTGCGCTGGCACCACTCATGCGTTTTTTCTTCGCATAAAGTGCATCTAAAGCCGTTGTGCTGGCAGCAATAGCACTCAAAGCTGTACTCGACGCTGCAATAGCCGCCATAGCGGTCTGGGACGCTGCAATCGCCGCCATAGCGGTCTGAGATGCCGCTACTGCGGACATGGCAGCCGACGACGATACCACAGCATTGAGCGCTGTACTGTTTGCGATGATCGCCGCCATAGCGGTCGAGGACGACGCTACGGCCGTCATGTCGGCATAGCTGTCCGGGTTGAGGCCAGAAAGGACTGCCACGGCCTTGCCCATGACTGCGCTGGTCGCTCCCGCGAGGGTCGCCCAGGCTGTTTCATTGGCCTTGACGGCATCAACTGCAACCGCGCTCCCGTAGACAGCAGCCACGGCAACATAGGACGCAGCCACAGCCGCCATAGCGGTCTGGGACGATGCAATAGCCGCCATAGCGGTCTAATGCGTCACAAAATGCCCAATTTTTGAGGCTTGGTGTATAATGACTATACATCAAAAATCGAAAGGGGCACGAGCCTTTGAACGCAAAAACAGAGCTTGCACAGCGGATTTGCGCAACATTTCCGGGCGATACTCCAATCACCGCCGAGGCGGTGACGGCAATCCTCAAGGACTACATTATCCTCAAAGACAGCGACGATCAGCGCAGCGATTTGAACCGGAGAATCAAGTATTATCTCGGTGCAAAACGCATTGACGGGCTGTCGGAAAGGACCTTGAAGAACTACAAGTACAACCTCGAAATGTTTGCAGAGCGCATGAACAAGAGCGCGGCGAAGATCACCACGGACGACATTCGCGGGTATATTGGTTACCTCGCAGAAAGTCGGCATCTTGCCGAAACATCACTGCAGACGCATATTAACACACTGCGGGCGTTTTTCGGGTGGCTGCACACCGAGGAAAAGATCAAGAAGAACCCGATGAGCAAAATCAAGTCCTTGAAGCTGGACAAGAAGGGCGCACGGCAGGCGCTGTCTGTCGAGGAGCTGGAACGCCTGCGCGACGCTTGCAAAGGCTACCGCGAGAAAGCACTCGTGGAATTTTTGGTTTCGACCGGCTGCCGTCTGAGCGAAGTCGCGCAGCTGCGTGCCGCCGATCTGGATCTGGTCGGGCGCACGGTCAAAGTAACGGGCAAAGGCGACAAGGACCGCGTGGTCTACTTCTCGGTTCGTGCGCGGCTGATGATCCAAGAGTATTTCGTGGCGCGGAAGGGAGGTGATGGGCTTTTCTGCAGCAGCAAATCGCCGTATGAGCCGCTCAAACCGCGTGCCATTCAGCGGCTGATCCGTGCTGTCAGTGAGCGCGCCGGGCTGGATAGGCGCGTCCATCCGCATTTGCTGCGCCACACCTTTGCGACGCACGCATTGAACTCCGGCATGGACGTAACCGTTATCCAGCGGCTGCTCGGTCACGAGGACGTATCGACAACGCAAATTTATGCCGAGCTGAACGACGAAACGGTCAAGCACCAGTACAATAAATATGTTGCGGCGAACTAAGCCGCAGAAAGGAAGGACAAATGAAAATCAACGGAATCAAGGCACTGGACTATCAGTGTCAGGACGGCAGCCTGACGTTGACGCTGACCGAAACCACGTTTGATGCGGTGTCCAATCTGAACACCGCTCTGGTCGAGGTCCGCACCGATGACGGCGATCTGGTTGAGGCGCACGGCGGCTATGCTCTGCGTGCCATCACCTACGACAAGGACAAGCAGACGTATACTGTCGCTTGCACCACGGCCGCCGACGATACGACCGCGCAGGCGATCTCGCAGTTAGTGTCTAAGGTGGAGGAGCTGGAAACCAGCAACACCGCACTCGCTGCACAGGTGGACTATATCAGCATGATGACTGATACCGATACGGGGGTGGAGTAAATGAGTTGGTTTAATCGTATTAAGAAGTATTACGATGCCGGTCTGTGGACCGAGAAAATGGTCGGCAATGCGGTGGTGAAGAAGAAAATCACCGCCGAGCAGTACAAGGAAATCACCGGCGAGGACTACAACAAGTAAGAATCACCGGAATTTTTACACTTGATAGGGCAGAAGCCCGGAAAGGACAACATTATGTATCCCAACAACATCTACATCAAGCACTACGCAGAAGTGAAGAAGTACCCCGGCGATATCGGCGTGCAGTTGGATAAGTTCGATAACGCGCACGGCCTCAAGCACAACGCGCTGGCGCGTGCCCAGTACAAGCACTGGCGCTCCATCCAGACCGGTGTGCCGGAGCTGCTGAGCGTGGAGGACAAGCGCCTGCTGGGGCTGTAAAACAAGAAAAACCGCCTGAAAAGGCGGTTCATTGACAGAGTTCGGCAGCGTATGCTATAATACAAACGGACGCTGTTACATATGGCGGTCAGACCCTCTTTTCCTTTCCCGCAGTCTGCGGCAGGAAGGGGGTGGCGCGGATGCAGAAGAAAGCATTTAGGCTTTTTGTGTGTGCGGCAGTATTGCTGTACATTTTCTGTATAAAAGCGCGATGACCGTCCGGCTGGCACCGAAACGGTCATCTTAAATAGATCGACTGCATGAGGGTCTGACTGCTGTAACAGCGTCCCTTTGGTTATATTATAGCATATGCTCCGGCTTTGTCAAGAACGACAGACCGGGGCGTTTTTGCGCCTCGAGGGAAAAGAGGTTTTATGGATAATCCGATCACTCGTGCCGAGCACGAAGAGTTTCGCCGACGACTCGAAGAAGAAAACCGTCGGCAGGATAAACGCATCGAGCTGCTGGAGGATAATATGCGTGAGCTGAACAGTCTGACCGCCTCGGTTGGCAAACTGGCCACCAGCATTGAGAGTATGGTCAAGGAGCAGGAAAAGCAGGGCAAGCGGCTGGAAACGCTCGAGGACCGCGACGGCGCGATGTGGCGCAAGGTTGTGGCTTACGGCGCGACGGCACTCGTCGGCATTTTTGTCGGCTATGTCGCTCGGCAGCTTGGTTTGAACTGAGAAAGAGAGGTACTTATGAACTGGAAAATCAGAATCAAGAACCCGGTATTCTGGGTGCAGATCGCCCTCGGCGCGTTTGCGACGGCTCTGGCCTATGCCGGTCTGACCGCTGCAGACATGACCACCTGGGCGGGCGTGTGGCAGATTATCAAGGCTACGGCAGCGAACCCGTACTGCCTGTTTCTCATCGCTTGCAACGTGTGGTCGGCGTTTAACGACCCGACTACCAGCGGCCTGACGGACTCGGATCGAGCTAAGTCGTACACCGTGCCGCTCGAAAAGTGAGGTGCGCTATGACGAATATTCCGTTTCTGCAGGCTGACTCGAGCAACTTCTATTCGGGACGTGGCGGCAACAGTATCAAGTATATTGTCGTACACTATACGGCAGGCAACGGCGATACAGCGATGAACAATGCGCAGTATTTCCACAACAACAGCGGCTTGCAGGCATCGGCGCACTATTTTGTCGATGAGCACAGTGTTGTGCAGTCTGTCCGCGATACAGACGGTGCATGGCACTGCGGCGGTCCTCTGGAAAGCTCGCATCACCCGCTGCATAACATCTGCATGAACCGCAACAGCCTGGGTGTAGAGATGTGCTCGGACAAGGTAAACGGCAAGTACGTTATTACCGCCCAGACGGTAGACCGCACGGTTGAACTGGTGCGTTGGCTGATGGACAAGTACAGCATCGACGTGGATCATGTTGTGCGCCATTATGACGTAACAGGCAAGGACTGCCCGGAGCCGTGGGTGCGTGATGAGAGCCTGTGGCGCAAGTTCAAGGCGCGGCTGACCGCGCCGGTTGAACCTGAGCCAAAGAAGGAGGACGACGAAGTGGTAGAAAAGAAAAAGGTCCTGCTCAACGGCAAGACCTACGAGTGCGACGTCATTACAAAGGACGCCACTAACTATATCAAGATGAGATCGCTCCAGCAGGCAGGCTTTATGATCGGGTATGACGCTGTTCGCAAGGTTCCGAGCATCACCGCACCGCAGTGCCGCACATTTGTCCCGGAAGGCGATGAGGCTGTACAGGCCGCAGTTGATACGCTGCAGGAGAGTGCCGGCCTTGAGAAGCAGACGATTGAGTACCTGCTGCGGTACCAGTACGGTGAGCAACTGATCGAGAAGCTGGCCGAGGCGATAGAGAAGTAAAGTGAAACCCGCGGTGTTCAAATTGGACACCGCGGGCCTGTTGTTATTCAGTTGGTTTTGGAGTATTGCCATCAAAAATCACATGAGCAAACCGGAAATGCTGTGTGACATTCGGATACTTCTTGTGATCTACCTCTGATGCAAACATATCGTATGGCCGTGCATAGATTTTGAAATCATCATAGAGAGCCTGATAAATTACCAAAGGCTCACTGGTTTCTGTATGCGTGGCAATGGCAAGAACCTGATATAGTTTACCTTTGAAGTGCAGATATTTCTCGCCAACTAATATTTTTCGACTACTTTGATTCATTTTCTTCTCCTAAATTCAACAGACGACTAATGCTTTGATACAGTAAGAAGCCGAAAACGCCTATAATCAAAACCAGCAAGGCAAGTATAATCTTCCATGAATAACCTTGTGGGCACACATCAGCCGTAAGCCAGTTAGAAACCTGATTTACAAGAATCCCGATAAAAAAAGCTAACAAACCGCCTTCACCGAGAAGTGACGAAATTTGCTTAATCTTTTCTTTATCACGTGCTATTTTACCCTGTTTAATTATATATTGTTTCTCGGATTCAGCAAGATCATTGAGAATTTCTTTGCGTACAGAATCATAAATCGATTGTTCGGCGCGTTTCTGCAATTCCAATAATTCTGGCTGATTGATACCGTTAGCATCATCAGATTTTAGACCGTTCAAAACATAGCTATGAATCAGTTTTTTAATAAGGGGACTATTATCAGTTCTCATCAAGATAAGCTCCACTCATAATTTTCTCGTACAATTTACGAGCCTTAGGTGAAAAGTCGGATTCTATAAATTTTGCACCTAAGAACGATTGTTCATTATGGTAAGAAGCATCTGCCTTAGCACTATAAACTTTTTCAGGCGAGGGCTCGCTTTTTAGTTCTTCAAAAACAATCTGGGCAATAGGCATATCGGCCGTCAAACCAATAGAATTAGGGCTTACATTTCGCAGACCAATTTGCAGAGTCCCTCGATATCCAGGATTGCAGTGCTGATCCGAAACAATAATACCCAATCGAGTAAACTTGGTCCTTGGACGAATATGTGCAATCATATTGGAAGGAATGCAGATAGTTTCTTTCAATGTCACCAAGATATATTCCATCGGTTTCAGAATGAATGAAGAAGAATCGGGAATAGGAACTTCTTTGTACAAAGAATCAATCGCATTTTGGTCGGTTAAAGAAATTGTTCGCACATCATCTTTGAAAACATGGATAACATCTGACATGGAAACATCGTAAGATGCACCTTGCAGGCGAAACTCGTCGAAAGGAGATATCAAAGGATGCTCTGGCTGCGTGCAGAGGACGCGGATATCTTTATCGGATAAAATCACTCTAAACAACTCCTGCTATTATAATAGAACTGTAACATAATAATAAGCAAATAGTAGGGGTTTGTCAATGTTTTTATTGACATTTTTGATATGATAGGTTATACTATATAGCCTGTTATAAGCGGTTAGGCTATCAGGAATGTTGATGACTATGCTGTGTTTATGGAGAAAGGTACATCGTAAAAGATATAACAGGGAAGATATTATAAAGAGTTTTGATAGATGTAGGAAATGTGTAGGAAAATGAGAAAGACGAACATCGAAAAATGACGATATATCTAACAAAATCGCCATTTTCCATAACCGCTTGACGTGCGGAAGGTCAGCGGTTCGAACCCGTTAATGTCCACCACCAAGCCACTCGTTTTGAGTGGCTTTTTCTTTTGTCTGCACAAAAGCAGCTGAGACCCCACATCTCAGCTGCTTCTATTTCGTCCCACATTTTGCTTTTACTCTCTGTGCTGCCGCTATCCTTCGGCAGCTGCCTTTTATTGCTCGGTCTCGCGGATATATTTAAAAACCGAGTGCTCCAGATAAAATTGCACGTCGCCTTCTGTCAGCTCATATGGCTTGTGGCCGTCAATGCACAGCCAGTATCGTCCGTCCGCACTTTGCTTGAGATAGGCATTCTCGTCGTTAAAATAGACGGTCGAGCTGCTGTCAGGCTCGGCCGGCGGCTCGAATGCCGGCTGCGGCAGCACCGCATACGACAGTGCCAGCAGAACGGCAAAGCTGCCGATGAGTACGGCGCTTGCGGTTCGGCCGTTCGGCTGCTCTGCGCAGGCGAGCACGGCGGTGAACCGCTCCCGCATGGCTTTGTCCGCCTCGGCGCGAAACAGGGCCGTGGACGGCTGCGGCACCGGCTGCTGTGTGCAGCCTTGCTTCATCGCGGAGAGGATGGCGCGCAGATAGGCTGTGCGTTCCTGCGCATTCAGCGTCTGTGCAATCGCACGGTCGCATTTAAGCTCGAGCGTCTGTTCCAAATCCTTCTGCAGCAGGTATACGACCGGATTCCACCAGAAAATGATGCAGTACAGCGTTACGAGCAGCTTGACAGCCGTATCATGGTTGAGAAAATGCGTGTACTCGTGCAGCAGAATGTAATGCAGCTCGGCATCTGTGTACGTCTTGTCCGGCAGAATGATATATCGGCGCAGCACACCTACGCCAAAGGCGGATTCGATATTCGCGGCTGTACATCCGCGAGCTTTGATGGTGCGGCCGGTCTGCCGCCGGATCTCGCTCAGCAGGGAAGCCGTGCGGCTGTCCCATGGCTTGGCTTGCCGCGCAGCGCGGATGGCTTTGCGATACTGCAGCGCGTAACGAATCAGCAGAAAAACTGTGCCGAACAGCCAGATTGCACACAAAAGCAGTCCGACCGGCAGGTGTGTGACCGGCTCGGGCTTGCGCGCCAGAAAGCTGTAGATGCGCGGATACACGACGCTGTCGCTCACAATCACTGCGTGCGGAAACTCGAGCGGCAGCAGCAGGCGCGCGGCGCAGAACAGGTACAGCAGCACCATGGTCAGCACGCCGAAATGCGACCGGAAGCGTGTGCGCCGCACAAGATAGATCACAATAATCAACAAACTGCTCCACAAAAGTGCAGATATAAAGGAAAACAGGGTTGTTTGCATATTATTTCTCTTCTTTGTTCTGCAGCGCAGCTTCGTACTGATCGACCATTTTTTCCAGCTCGGCAATCAGCTTTTCTTCCTGCTCGGATTCGTTTGATTTTGCAGGTTTTTTGAACAGCGCCACGGCGATTCGGGCAAACAGTGCCTGGTTCACGCCTTGCTCCTCGAGCATGTTCGCCAGAAATTCGTCCTTGGTGTAGCAGGGGACGAACTGCCGCGACTGATAGCGTCCGTTCTGCAGCAGACCGCTGACCTGCACCATGCCTTTTTTGACAAGCTGACCGAGCAGTTTGTCGATATAATTGGTGTTCCAGCGGGCTTCCGTAACTTTTTCGGCAAGCTGCAGCGTTGTGAGCGGACGGTTTTCCCGCCATAAGGTGTCCATCAGAATTTCCTCGGAGTTGGACAGCTTGAAGCGCTTCATTGACCTCACCTCTGTTTTGATAATCACCTGCAAGGTGTTTATTATAAGATAAGAATAACCACCTTTAAGGTGGTTGTCAATATCTTGATGGAACTTTGTAGGAATATCTAAAACAGAACATGATAAATTGTGAGAAGTGACAACATATTTTCTGGTGACAGGGGGAGAGGCACACCTTTCGGTGTGCCTGAGGCTGTCGAAAAACTATCGTTTTTCGGGCAGCCTCTCGATCGAAACCTCGCTTTCGATCGAATGCTAAAGAAAAACCGCGTCCTCCGGACACATTTTTTCTTCCCTTGTATAAAAACCGAGGTACACGCCCCCGGTTTTTATGAATTTGCTGCGCAAATTCTATTTTATACGTGCTGTCGCACGAAGCACAAAATAGAAATTTGACTTTTTCGACAAGCTGAGGCACACCTTTCGGTGTGCCTCATTTCATTTTCCGCAGATATTCTTTTTGCAGGCGCTGACGGGGTACCACGCACATCCACGACAAATATCCTCCAGCATGACCGGTGTCATTTGTGTGTCAATTGCACGGATCAGGTCCTGATAAACATACACGCCCTCGTGCAAATTAAAGTATTCGACTGTCTTTCTGTCAAAGCGGGAGACCTTTTCCTGTGCTTCGCACAGGTTGTCAGCGGTATGGTGCGGGCAGTGCGCACATAGAGAATCCGAACCAAAGACAAGCCGGATTCGGGTTCCCGGTACATTTCGCAGAGAATGCACAATCGCACTCATATTTTGCACAAATTCTGTGCTGTAGCCCTTGCCGGAGTAGCCTTGTGTGCAAAGCAGATGATGCGGGCGCAGCCGGATCATGCCTTGAGCCCCGGGATGCGCTTGCGAACGAGAAAGCCGATCACGGTTGCAAGAACAGCCTTGATGACAGCGGTCGGGATGAACGGCAGCACGCATGCGGTCACGCCTGCGGCGATCGAGCTGTTCATGAGTACGCAGAACATTGCTGTGCCGACAACGTAGTTGGCAATCGTGCCGACGATCAGCGCGATGACATACGCGCCGCGGAATGCATGACGGTGATCGGCGCCCCAGCCGATGATAAACGCCATCAGCGGGAAGGAGATCAGAAAACCGCCGGTAGGACCGATAAACTTGTCAAAACCGCCGGAAAAGTTCGCGAGCACCGGTACGCCGACGGCACCGAGCAGCAGATAAATTACGCATGAAACTGTGCTCAGCTTGGCGCCGAGTACGACAGCCGCCAGCGTAATCGCAAACGTCTGCATGGTCATCGGTACGCCGCCGGGCATCGGAATGGAAATCTGCGCCATGATCGCGATGACCGCCGCGAACAGTCCGGAATAGCAGATGTCGCGCACGGAAAACGCGCTGCGCTGTGCGGGCTTGCTAGAAATGTCACTCATTGGGAGTTCCTCCTCGTTGTTTTGCTTATTGCATTAAACCACAGATTTACTGCAATGTCAACTGATTTCGGAAAAATGGTTGACGGTGTACGCAAAAAAGAAACAGCCGTTCCGTGCATTTGCACAGAACGGCTGTTTGCTCAGCTTGCGGATTGCTCCCAGCGGGCGAAAATGCGGTGGAGGATCAGGCAGAACAGCAGCGCGAACACCACGCCGAACATATTCTGCGCGACACGCAGACCGACCGCGCTTTTGAGTCCGTACGCGCTGGTTGCAATAGCGAGCGCACCGAACGTGTTGAACACAGCCTGCCAGCCGTATTTCGCGGAAAAACCGACACCGATGCCGCCAATCACGCCGATATAGGCGTAAATCGAGGACGGAAGCAGAAAATACAACACTAAAAAGCAGCAAACACCTGCGATATTTCCGATGATACGCCAGCGAACGCGGTAGCGCATATCGTCCATCGCGGGAAGGATTGCGCTCATGGCGGCAATGCCCGCCCACATCGCACGCGGCATGCCGCTCAGCTCTGCAAGGAAAAGCACGAGCGGAACGCAGATGATCTGGCAAAGCTGCCATTTGGAGCGCGGATGGCGCAGATCGAAAGCAGGAAGGATGTCTCCTGCACAGAGCTCATAGGCATTGCCGCGATGGTTGCCGTAGAATACCGCGCAGACCAGAAGCGCACCGACAGCAAGTCCAAACAGGCGCATTTGATAGGCGTGCCCGCTCACATCGTAACCATACAGCAGCAGATAGCCGAGCACGAGTGTGGACTGATTGAACATTCTCGGCTCGTGGCAGCCGAACAGAATGAGCAGGGCAATCGCAGCAGCATTGATGAACAATCCGCCGACCGGGCCGACCAGATTGGCTGCATGCGGTCCGACGGCCATAATGCAGAAAAATCCGGCGAGCAGCAGCGTGGACTGTCCTGTGCGAATGCACAGATGTGCGCTGCGGAATACGAGCAGATACAGCAGCACGACTACGCCGACGATGCTGTTGTCCGCGCCGAAGCCCAGACTGTAAAGTGAAACGAAAACAAAGCAGAATGCGACGGTTATCGCAATTTTGGCCAAGTATACGGCAATATGGTACAGCTTTTCGCGCTGTGACGCACTCTCGCGGATGAGTTTCTTTGAGCCTGCCTGATTGACCTGTAATTCCTGATAAAATGTCATGAAATTCCTTTCCAATCGGTGAAAATGAGTAACTATATAACTGTATCACCATCGAGAAAGAATTTCAACTGTTTTTTCAAAATCGAACAACAGGCCTGATATACTTCCAGAAACGTACACAATCATGCACAAAATAGAACACACGACCGGGTGCGGTATCCAGACAGCAGCCGGCGGCCTCGTAATCGAAATCGCGCATCGCACGCTCGATTTTTGCCTCAACAAGACTGTTTTCCGTCTGCAGATCAAACGGACCGTGCTCGAAAACCAGATAATCTCCTTCGGGGACCTCCATTAGCTGCAGTGGAGCGGGCACCGCGTCTGTGCAATCGCGCGGCAGACGCACCCCCCAGCATTCCGCCAGAGGAATACCCTAGCTGCAGATACGGCCGCTCGGCTCGTTCACGAACGCCATCTGCTGCTCGGCTTCGGGGGCAAGCTGCCGCAGAAGTGCGCTGACCGTCTCCAAATCCGCTCCGGGAATACGGGACTGCTTTTGCATAAAATCCCAGTAACCGATGCTCTCATAGTTGCGAATGTGTGCAAATTTGTGCGACGGAAGCGTGATGAAATACGTCTGTACATCGTTTTCCGTGCCTGCGGGAGCCTGCTCTGCGAGATAACAGTCCAGCGGCCGAATTACCGTGCGCAGCGACAGCGGGCGGGGAGAGCGCTGATATTCGCCGGGCGTGATGCCGTAAGCCGCACGGAACGCGCGCGTGAACGCCTCCTGCGAGGAAAAACCGCAGTCGAGCGCGATATCAAGCAGCCGCTGTTCTCCGTCCCGAACCGCGGGCAGCGCGAGCGCCGGACGGCGCGCCTGCACAAAATCCCGCAGGGAAGTGCCCGTCAGCGCGTGGAATTGGTGCGAAACCTGCGACTGCGAACAGTCAAGCAGGCGGGCTAAATGCGCGAGCGTCAGCGTTTCGCCCTCGCGCGCACGGATACAGCGGTCAATCTCAGCGATCAGCCGCAGAACATTGTCGTGCCAGTTTTGCATGAAAATCCCTCCTTGTCCCTGCATGATACAGGAAAATGAGCTGTGCCGCTTGATCTGACCTGCAAAAAAAGAAAAACCGACGTAAAAACGCCGGTTTTCGATCTTATCCGTTCTTCTTGATGGCATTGATGAGCTGCTCGGCCTGCGGAGCGCCGTGCTTCTTGGCCTGCTCGGCCCAGTAGAGCGCCTCGTGCGCGTTATGCGGCGTGCCTTCGCCGCGTGCGTACAGGATGGCGGTGTTCATCATGCACGCTGCGTTGCCGCCCTGAGCGGCCTTGAGAAAATACTGGAAGGCGAAGGCCGCATCCTGCGGAACGCCGGTACCGGTGCTGTACAGCCATGCCAGACGGCCCATCGCCAGCACGTTGCCACGGTTTGCGGCAATCTGGTACCAGCGGACAGCCTCGTCCATGTCCTTCTCCAAGCCGCGGTCGCCCGTCTCGATCAGGCTGGCGATCAGTGCCGCAGCCTCCGGATGACCGTATTCAGCGGCCTTGCGGTACCAGGTGAGCGCGGTCTGCTGATTCTTTTTCACGCCGAAGCCCTTGTCATGGTAGCACGCCAGATTGAACATAGCAATCGGATCGTTTTGCTCAGCCGCCTTTTTTGTCCATTCAAAGGCATTCGCAGCATTTTTTTCCACGCCCTGTCCGCGCTCATACAGCGAGCCGAGCGCACGCTGTGCCGGCGCACAGCCGTCCTCCGCGAGAGCCAGCCACTGACCGGCTGCTTCGGCAAAATTGCCTGCCTTATATGCGTCCAGAGCCTGCTCGAACGCCTGTTCAATGCTCTGCTGATTTTCCTTGTTCGCTTCCATTGTTTACTCCTCCAGACAGTACCGCCTTCGAAATATGCGGTATGCAGATATCTTATTTTATCACACCGCACGTCGAAAGTCTACGAAAAAGCGAAAGAAATAGCATGGCACAACCGTATCTTGACAAAAATGTGAAATGTGTGCGAATGGACTTGCGCTTTGCGCTGAAAAAACGTAAACTGGAAATAGGATTTCTCAAACCAAGGTATAGATTGTAAAACAACGGCACTCTATCAGATAAAAGGAGAATGTCAAATGGGACTCATCAAAGCAGCAGCAGGCGCGGGCGGCGGTGTGCTGGCTGACCAGTGGAAGGAATATTTTTACTGTGATGCGATAAACGCGGACGTGCTCGCGGTCAAGGGCCGCAAAAAGGTCACCAAGCGGTCGAGCAACACTAAGGGTGACGAGGATATCATCACGAGCGGCTCGGTCATCGCGGTGGCGGACGGACAGGCGATGATGATCGTCGATCAGGGCAAGGTCGTGGAAGCCGCGTTCGAGCCGGGTGAGTTCGTCTACGATTCGTCCGCCGAGCCGACTATTTTCGCCGGTTCGTTCGGTGACAGCGTGTGCAAAATGTTCGCCAACATGGCCAAGCGCTTCACGTTCGGCGGAGAAGCGCCGCGCACGCAGCGCGTCTACTATTTCAACACCAAGGAGCTGACCGGCAACAAGTACGGAACCGCGTCTCCGGTGCCGTTCCGCGTGCTCGATGAGCGGGCGGGCATCGACATGGACATTGGCCTGCGGTGCTTCGGCGAGTACAGCTACAAGATTGTCAATCCCATGCTGTTCTATACCAACGTGTGCGGCAACATGGCAGAGGAATACCGTCGGGAAAATCTGGACAGCCAGCTCAAAAGCGAGCTGTTGACCGCGCTGCAGCCCGCCTTTGCGCGCATTGGTGCAAACGGTGTGCGCTACTCGGCGCTGCCCGCGCATACGATGGAAATTGCGGACGCGCTCAACGAACAGCTTTCGTCCAAGTGGCGTGAACTGCGCGGCATCGAGATCGTGTCGTTCGGCGTCAACTCGGTCAAGGCGGACGAGGAGGACGAAAAGACCATCAAGGAAATGCAGCGCGAGGCTGCCTACCGCGATCCGACCCGTGCGGCAGGCTCGCTCGTGCACGCACAGGCCGAGGCGATGAAGTCTGCGGCAGCGAATGCAAACGCCGGTCCGACGATGGCGTTCATGGGCATGAATATGGCCGGTCAGGCAGGCGGCGCCAGCGTGCAGAATCTGTACGCAATGGGTCAGCAGCAGGCGCAGGCGGCAGGCGAGTGGACGTGCTCGTGCGGACAGACCGGCAACACCGGAAAATTCTGCATGGGCTGCGGCAGGCCCAGACCTGAGCAGAGCAGCTGGAAATGCGTTTGCGGTACGGTCAATACCGGAAAATTCTGCTCCGAGTGCGGAAAGCCCCGACCGGAGAATACGACCTGGACGTGCTCGTGCGGCGCGGTCAATCAGGGAAAGTTTTGCTCGGAGTGCGGAAAAGCAAGAAATTAGTAATGAAACGTAGGGGCGCACATTGTGCGCCCGAAATCAAACGGTATGCAGATGGTTTACACGGGCGGCCGCTGGCCGCTCCTGCGGAACACGTTCACCATAAAATAATTACTAATTACTAACTACTAATTCCTAATTCTCCGAAGGAGGATAGAAATGTCAGACAAAGCAACAAACTACCAATGCCCGTCCTGCACGGGACCGCTGCACTACGACGGCGCCGCGGGACGGCTGCAATGCGACTACTGCGGCTCGTCATTTGACCCGGCAGAGATCGAAAAGCTGTACGCCGAAAAGGAACAGCAGGCCGCTTCTCAGCCGGAGACGGGGAGCGACACCGGCGAATGGCAGTCCTCCGCAGATGAGGACTGGGGCACGGACGCGGACAAGATGCGCGTATACAGCTGTCCGTCCTGCGGTGCGCAGCTGATCTGCGAGGAGACCACGGCGGCGACCTCGTGCCCGTACTGCGGCAACCCGACCGTCATTCCCGAGCAGTTCAGCGGCATTCTCAAGCCGGACTACATACTGCCGTTCAAGCTGAGCAAGGAGGATGCGGTTTCCGCGCTCAAGCAGCATTACAAGGGAAAGCTGCTGCTGCCCAAGCTGTTCCGCGATAATAACCATATCGAGGAGCTGCGCGGCATTTATGTGCCGTTCTGGCTGTTCGACGGTGAGGCCGAAGGCAGCGCGAATTACATGGCAACGACCACACGCGTGTTCCGTCACGGAGACACGGAAATCACCGAGACCAGCTTTTACGAGGTGCAGCGCGCGGGTACGCTGCCGTTCAGCCGTGTTCCGGTGGATGCATCGCGCAAGATGCCGGATGATTATATGGATTCCATCGAACCGTTTGATTATGCCGGCCTGAAGCCGTTCTCGACCGCCTATCTGCCCGGATTTTTCGCGGATAAGTTCGATGTTTCCATCGAGGAGAGCAGCAGCCGTGCGGACAAGCGCTGTCGGCAGTCGCTGTCGGATGCGCTGCAGGGAACTGCGCGAAACGGCCGTCCGTATACCTCGGTCACGCCGACCGGCGAGGATATTCACCTCAAACGCACCGGCGTGCATTACGCGCTGCTGCCGGTCTGGATGCTGAATACCCGCTGGAACGGCAAGAATTACATGTTTGCGATGAACGGTCAGACTGGACGCATGGTCGGTGACCTGCCGGTGGACAGAAAACGGTTCTGGGGTCTGTTTGCCGCCGTTGTCGCGCCCATGACTGCGGTGCTGACGGCGCTGCTGTATTTTCTGTAAGGAGGCGGCGTAGATGAAAAACAAGAGAAAACTGCGTCTGGCTGCACTCGTGGCAGTGCTGTTGCTGCTGTTTCCGGCCTTTGCGGTTGAGGACGATATAACGGATGAGAGCGACACCTCGACCACCCAGACGGAGGAAACTGACCAGACCGCACAGCTCGGCGGCACGGATTCGATTGACCCATCGGCAGACAAGCCGCGCGTATTCGACTATGAAGAGGTGCTGACGCAGACCCAGATTGACACGCTCGAGGAAAAGACCAGGGCGATCGCGGAGAAATACAGCATCGGCGTCGGTATCATCACGATTGACGACTATACACCGTACGGCGATGGCGCTTACGATGCGGCGGAGCAGCTCTACAACGAGCTTGATCTGGGTGCGAGCGAGGACGGCGACGGCGTGGCGCTGCTCATCAGTCTGGATGACCGCGATTTTGCGACCTATGCGCACGGTGCGAAAGCCGAGGAGATTTTCAGCGATGCGGTCCAGCAGGATTTGGAGTCGTATTTCCTGGATAATTTCGGAAACGACGACTGGTACGGCGGCTTTTCGGACTTCGTTTCCGGCTGTGAGTGGTATCTGCAGCATGTCGCCGAAGGCGGTGAAGCCGGTGTGCCGGTGCATAATGAGGTCGAGATTTCGGACAGTACGCAGGAAGACACAGGGGACGATTCGTTTTCGCTCGGCGGTGCATTCGGCCTGTCGCTGCTCATTTCGTGCGTCATTGCACTCATCGTGTGCATGGTGTTCCGTTCGCAGATGAAATCCGTGCGTACACAGACAACCGCAAACCAGTATGTGGGAAACGGCGGTCTCAATCTGACGCTCAGCCGCGATATTTACCGTTATACCTCGCAGAAGCGGCGGCAGATTCCGCGGAATGACAATAATAACAACTCGACTGGCGGCGGTCACGGCGGAGCCGGATTTTCCGGCAGCGTCAGCCATACCAGCAGCGGCGGACATGGGAGAAGCGGTAAATTCTGAATGGAGAATGGAAAATGAACATAGCTGCATTTTCCGTAAACAAAAAGCAAAAGACAGCCGACAGGCTGTCTTTTTTATGCAAAAAACGGAGATAATTCCGCAATTTTCGCAATCGTTTTGGATTCCTCCGGAAAGTCCTTCTGCAGCCTTGCGGCACACCGTCTGCAGAAATCCTCATACAACTCGGGATTCTCCCGCATTTGCTGCTTGAAGCCCCAGATATGGGTAAAATATCCGTTCTGCGCACCGCCGAACAGCGCAGGCAGGTCGCTGAGAGCAGCCGCGTGCGCGTGCTTTTTCTCGGCGCACATGGCAAGCAGCCGCTGCTCGGCGAACACCATGTAGGTGAGTGTGTCGTCGGCCTCCGGTGAGCAGCGCATGAAGCGGATGGCGGTGTCCGTGTAGTACCGTCGGAACTCGTCATTGCCAAAATAGGCGAGCGCGGTATTGAACGGCTGTACCGTCCAGTCAAATGAATCAAGCGGGAAGCCTTCGGTTTTGGCGAATGCCGTTTGATCCGGATAGATGGACGGCATAATGTCCTCGCGGTGGATGGCTGCGGTGTCCGGTCCGTCGAGCAGATTGCTGATGGATTTCCAGCAGATGAAATCTGTATCAAGCATCACACACGGCGATGGCACAGCGGAGAGTGCGTACAGCTTGCCGGCCGCCCAGAAGGCTGTGGCGTTTATGTCCTCGGGCATGGTGTCCAACAGAGGATACACGCCGTCATCCCACAAAAAACAAAGCCCGAGCGATTCATAATAACGCTTGGAAGGTGTGTCGCAGATCATGCGGATCGAACCGTTCTCTCTGCGCCACTCGAGCGCGGAAAGCGCGGTCGTGAGCAGTTCAAACGGCTCGATTCGGTATTCCATATGGGGATTGCGGATGAAAAATGGTCTTGTCCAGTTGGAGTGGAACGCCTGCATCAGATCAGCTCCAATCCGTAGCCGCCGACCGGGCACGAGCCGGAACCGAACCGGAACGAACCCGATCCGGAACCGGAATAACTGGTGCGGTAAGAGGTGGTGTACGAGGTCACATACGAGCCGGAGCCGGAGCCGCACGGCACGCAAACGGTCTGTATAACGGTAGTTTCACCGGATGCGGAGACAACGGTTTCCTCACCTGCTGTCGAGGGGACAGCGCCGCCCATGATGGGCACCGGCGGGCGTTCGTCATCGGCAGGATACCAGCCCTCCGGGTAGGGGTCCACCGCGAAAACAGGTGCTGGTGCGGCAGACTGTGCCGGCTCGCTTGCTTCGAGTGCGGTCTCGGGAGCAGGTGCTTCTTCGGTTTTTGGCTGGCAGTGCCGCGCATAGCTCGCTTCGTCGAACACAACGCCGTCGATCTCGCGGTATTTTTCCGGATTCATTGCCACAATACCGTTCGGCTTGGACATAACACCACACACCTCTCATTCACTAATTATAATTATATATGAAGGGAGCGCAATCCGCAACCGCAAACAAGCAAAATTTTGGCTTTACAATCCGCAGACGGGTTTCGTATAATAGTAGGGAGAAAACAGATACGGTGTTCCGGTCGGTTTATTATGCTGTACTATGTAAAATATTGTAGGGGCGCGCATTGCGCGTCCGTTTTATCAGGTTGGCACAATATCAATTCTGCGGATTGGATTAAACAATTACCGTAGGGAAAGAGAAGCCACTCTGGAGTGCCTTGCCCTGCGGTAAAAGTTAGATAAATGTCATTTGTATATAGAATGGGAGAAATTATGGACTTTTTATCAGTAGAGCAGTCGGTCTGGCGCCGATTGCAGGAAGAAACGCGCCTAATCGCGCTGTACGGCATGGGCGACGGCGCAGACAAGATACTTGCGCAGTTTGACCGTCTGGGCATTCGCGCATCCGCGGTGTTCGCGAGTGACGAATTTGCCCGCGGCAACCTGTTCCACGGGTTCTGCGTGCGCAAGCTGTCGGACACGGTAGCCGAGCTTGGCGAGGACATTGTAATTGTCATCGCGTTCGCCAGCCAGAGGCCCGAGGTGCTGCAGCTGATGTATGCGCTCGAGGACAAATACGACGTGGTGGCGCCGGACGTTCCTGTGGTCGAGGGACCGCTGTTCGATGAGGATTTCGTGCGCGCGCATCAGGACGAAATGCAGCGCGCGTATGATCTTCTGGCGGATGATTTGTCGCGTGAGGTTTTTCTGGATACGGTGCGCTTCAAGCTGTCCGGCAAAATGGAATACCTGCGCCACAGCGAATCCGACAAGGATGAGGTGTTTCATAATCTCCTGCGCCCGACCGCAGAGGAGCACTTCTCCGACCTCGGCGCATACAACGGCGACACCATCCGCGAGCTGCTGCACTACACGGACGGCAAGTTTGCGTCCGTTACCGCCCTCGAACCCGATCGCCGCAGCTTCCGCAAGCTGAATGAGTGGGCGAGTGCCAATATCACGGGCGATGTTACGCTCGTGCAGGCGGGCGCGTGGAACGAGGACACGGTCAAATGCTTCACCGATCAGGCAGGCCGCCAGTCCCGCGTAGCGGGGCAGGGCAAAGAGACGCAGATGCGTGCGCTCGACAGCGTGCTGTCCGGACGCCCGTGCACCTATCTCAAAATGGACGTGGAGGGCGCAGAGCGCGAAGCCATCGCCGGTGCCGAGAAAACCATTCGGCAGTACGCACCCAAGCTGAACATTGCTGCCTATCACCGCAGCGAGGATTTCTTTCAGCTGCCGCTGCTCATCCATACGCTGCAGCCGAGCTACCGGCTGTATCTGCGTCACCATCCTTATGTTCCGGCGTGGGATACGAATTTGTACGCCATATAAAAAAAAGTGGAAATCCCGGTCGGGCCGTTGTATAATAAAGATAGATTACGGCAGGGTGTGACCTGCCGGAGAATTTATACATGAAGGAGATCATAACAATGGGCTGTTTTTACTGTGATGAGCACCATGAGGGCCGCGAAGCAATCATGTTTAAGGTTGGCGACATGAAGGCAGGTACCCTGTACCTGTTCAAGGATCAGGCACACAAGGGCCGTTGCGCACTGGCGCTCAAGAGCCATAAGAAGGAGCTGTGCGAGTGCGACGAGCAGGAGCGCAACGATTACTGTGCAGATCTGGCTGCTGCGTCCGGCGCTATTAAGAAGCTGTGGGGCTGCACCAAGATCAACCTCGGTTCGTTCGGCGACAGCAATCCGCACCTGCATTTCCACATCGTACCGAAGTACGAGGGCGGCTTTGAGTTCGGCGGCAGCTTTGCCATCACCAATCCGGAGCCGGTTATCCTGAAGGACGAGGAGTACAAGGAAATGATCGAGGCTCTCCAGAAGGAGCTTGGCCTTTAATCCTTTGGCTGCATAAGTCACAAACAGCATCGAACTTTACGGTTCGGTGCTGTTTTTTGTCTTATATGATACTTGCGCACTGCGGGAACGTGCGGTATAATGTACAGTGATTTCGTATTGTATAAACAAAGGAGCAATGCTATGAAACGCTATCTTGCAGCGGCGATGCTGCTGCTTGCGCTGTCCGGCTGCGGCTCAAGCGGCAGCAGTACACAGCTTTATACTACCACCGAGGATTTTTTTGCGATGGACACCTATATGTCGGTCGATGTGTCGAGTGAAAAGAGCGAAAGCGCGGCAGAGAACATGGCGATAAAGATCGAGCAGCGCGTCAACCAGCTGGACGCGGCGCTCTCGCGCACGCAGCAGGCGGGCGATCTCTACAAGCTGAATCACGCGAACGGTCAGCCGACTGAGGTGAGCGATGACACATACACCGCGCTTGCGAAAGCGCTCGAGTACGCCGAGATGACAAACGGTGCGTTTGACCCGACGATGGCGCCGCTGACCGATCTCTGGGGCATCGGCACGGACAACGCGCGTGTGCCCGCGCAGAGCGAGATTGATGAAGCGCTGACGCATGTCGGCTATCAGAACGTCAAGCTGCTCGGCAACAATCAGGTGCAGCTGCTGAACGGCGCACAGGTCGATCTGGGCGGTATCGGCAAGGGCTACGCAGGCGACATCGTGCACGAAATGGTGGAGAGCGACACCTCGGATCAGTGGCACGTTCTGGCGCGGCTGAGCGGCAATGTCGAGATGTACGGCGGCAAAACCGCAGACAGCGGCACGGACAACTGGAACATCGGCATTGCCGATCCGGATGACAACACGGACTCGATTGCGGTGGTGTCGCTGCGTGACGGCTCGGTTGTTACCTCGGGCGATTACGAGCGCTTTTTTGAGCAGGACGGCAAACGCTACCACCACATTTTTGACCCCGCAACAGGGTATCCGGCGGACAGCGGCCTGCGCGGCGTGACCGTCATTGATCCCTGCTCGACCAGGGCGGATGCGCTGACAACGGCGCTGTTCGTCATGGGTCTGGATAAGGGCATGAAATTCTGCGAGGAGAACAAGATTGCAGCGGTGTTCATTACCTCGGACAAGCAGGTGTACACCACATCCAAGACAGGGGACTACGCGTTTGAGTTCCTCGGCGAGAAAAAAGGATACAACTATGCGGAATAAGCTGAAATTCGGTGATTTCGTCATCATCGGCGTGGTTCTGGTAATGGCAGGCGCGCTGGCGGCAGCGCTGGCGTTCCACAGCTCCGGCGACAAGCTGTACGCCGAGGTCTGGCAGAACGATACGCTCATCGAGCGGGTGCAGCTGACCGATGCGACCGATCGCACGATCAAGCTGGACGGCAACACCATTGTGCTCTCGGGCAAAACAGCGAAAATAGCGGACGCGGACTGTCGGGATCAGGTGTGCGTGCGAACCGGTATACTTACCCATGCCGGACAGGCGGCGGTCTGTCTGCCGCACCGCGTGGTGCTCAAGCTGGTCGGCGTGAATGACAGCGGCATCGACGCTGTGGTATCGTAAGGGGTGCAGTACATGAAAAATGCAAAACGATTGACACTCTGCGGCATGCTGGCAGCGGTGGCCGTCGTGCTCTCGCTCGTCGAGCGCATGTTCCCGCTGGATGCCATCGTGCCCGTGCCCGGCGTCAAATTAGGGCTGGCGAACGTGGTGACGCTGTTTGCGCTCACGCGGCTGAGCGCGAGAGACGCATTCGCCATCGTGGTAACGCGTGTTGCCATTTCCTCGCTGCTGATGGGCAGCGTGTCGGCGTTCCTGTTCTCGCTGTTCGGCGGTCTGCTGTCACTCATCGTGATGGGGATTCTGCTCAAAGCCGAAGGCAGATTCTGCTCGCTGTTCGGCGTGAGCGTGGGCGGCGCCGCGGCGCATAATATCGGGCAGATGGCAGCGGCTGTGATCTGGCTGAAAAACTGGGCCGTGATCGCATATCTGCCGTTCCTGCTCGTGATGAGCGTGCCGCTCGGACTGGTGACGGGACTGACCTGCTCGGTCGTGTTACATCACCTTAAAAAAATTGATTTCGGTGCATAAATTTGAAAAAGCAGTCTCATACTAACGAAAACAGATTAGGAGGGACTGCTATGAAAAAGCTGATCGCCCTGCTGGCGGCGCTGACGATGCTGTTCGTCTGCGGCTGCGGCAGCAACAGCAAGGATAACGGCACAGACAACGGCAATGGCACCAACAATGGCACCAACAACGCTGTTGATGAGCGGCGCGACACCAACACGAATACCGTCGGTGATGACGTCCGCGAAGGCGTGGACGATGCAGGCAATGCCGTCGGAGACGCGGTGGATGAGGCCGGCAACGCCATCCGCGATGGCGCAGACGCCGTGACCGGAGATAACAATAATGCGGCGAAGCAGCCGAATACGGCGAATGGGACGAATGCTCCGGCGGAGAATCCGTAAAACAGAAACGGCATGGCGTAAGCTGTGCCGTTTTCCTTTTCTCTTGACACAGAGTGACCGGGGCACACGAACTGCGTCAGCGTGTTCGCTCCTAACGGGCGGGGCGTTTTTCGCTGAACCTCAGCGGGGAGTGTGCCGCCTGCGGGCGGCAGGAACGTGCGCTGACGCCGCGCGGGCGCATAAGAGGGATGGACACCAAGGTTTCCACCCCTCTTATGAATCTCCCCGTTTCCTCTTAGCACGGCGGAATTTGCAGAGCTGAGACTATAGGGGAACGGCAGAGGATTTTTACTTCCGTGTTTTTCTCGACTTATTCGCAGTGTCAGATAACTTACTGCTACACAGGGCGAAGGGCCTCCGCAGGCGCAGCATGACAGTGCCGCGCAACCCTTTTGCACGTTGTAACGGAAGGCACCTGCGAATTTAGGCGTTTGGTATAATTTATTTTCGTAGGTTCTGTCTGTCACAACTCGCTAACGAATTGCGCGGCACGGTTATGCCGCGCCTGCGTAGAGTAGCCGACCTGTGTAGCAGTAAGTTATCTGACGCTGCGAATACGCGGATACATGGACGGCTGTCAGCCGTCCTGCGGAAGAAAAGATCCTCTGCCGTACTCCTTTTCGAAGCGGTCGCCGGTCTCCGGTCTGCGTCAGGTTAAGAAACAAAGGGAAACGGGAGTTAAGAGGGTAGAAACCGCAGGTGTCTACCCTCTTGCCCGCCGCCGCGGGTGCGGCGAACCTCCCCGCCAAAGGTTGGCGCCCATTCTATATGCGCAGGAAGCAGCGAAACCGCAGTTTACGTCTTGCACAGACCGCAATCGTGTGCTAAAATAATACTATTATGGGAAAAACACTCGTGGAGCGCACAAACCGCGTCTCCGCGCAGTCTAACGAGTTGGAGTGAGAGATAAATGGATTACAACCGTTTGGCGGAACTGCTGTTTCCGCATATCAATACCACGCCGGAGGAGATGGAGGCTCGCTATCCCAAGCGCGAGCTGCCCGAGGGCGCAAAGGTAACCCGTATGGGCCCGAGCCCGACCGGCTTCATGCACCTCGGCAACCTGTACGGCGCACTGGTGGATGAGCGTCTGGCGCACCAGTCCAAGGGCGTATTTTATCTGCGTATTGAGGACACCGACCGCAAGCGTGAGGTAGAGGGCGGCGTGCAGATGATCATCGACGCGTTCAAGTCGTTCGGCCTGCCGTTCGACGAGGGTGCAACGACTGACGGCGAGACCGGCATCTACGGTCCGTACCGACAGAGCCAGCGTGCCGAGATCTACCAGACCTTCGTCAAGTCCCTCGTGCAGCGCGGCATGGCGTACCCGTGCTTCTGCACCGAGGAGGAGCTCTCCGCTGCGCACGAGCAGCAGGAGAAGAACAAGGAAAACTTCGGCTACTACGGCAAGTACGCCGTATGGCGCGACCGTCCGATGGAGGACATCGAGGCAGAACTCGCCAAGGGCACGCCGTATGTTGTCCGTTTCCGCTCGGAGGGCAGCATTGAGCATAAAATCCGTCACGAGGATCTCGTAAAGGGCAAGATGGAAGTCACCGAGAACGATCAGGACGTGGTTATCCTCAAGTCTGACGGCATCCCGACCTACCACTTTGCACACGTTGTGGACGATCATCTGATGGGTACGACCGTCGTTGTCCGCGGCGAGGAGTGGCTGGCAACCCTGCCGGTACACCTGCAGCTGTTCCGCGCGATGGGCTGGAAGGCACCCAAGTACGCGCACACCGCCCAGTTGATGAAGATCGACCCGGAGACCGGTGGCAAGCGCAAGCTGTCCAAGCGCAAGGACCCGGAACTGGCGCTGACGTTTTACGCGCAGGAGGGCTATCCGGTACCGGCGGTTCTCGAGTACCTGATGACGCTCCTCAACTCCAACTTCGAGGAGTGGCGCCGCGCAAATCCGGACCTGCCGATGAACGATTTCCAGTTTACCACCAAGAAGATGAGCGGCTCGGGTGCGCTGTTTGACATCGAAAAGCTGCGCGACGTTTCCAAGAACGTTATTTCGCGCATGACGGCAGAGCAGGTTTACGACTTTGTTGCCGAGTGGTCTGCTGTCAACGACAAGGAATTTAACGCACTGCTGACCCGCGACCCGGCATTCTCCAAGGCGTACCTCGCCATTGGCCGCGGCGGTAAAAAGCCGCGCAAGGACCTCGCGCTGTGGTCGGATGCCAAGGGCTACATGGACTTCATGTTCGACGAGCTGTTCCAGCCGGATTACACCATGCCGGAGCGCGTTTCTGCCGAGGACGCCAAGGCAATTCTGAGCGATTTTGCAGGCATGTTCGATGAGAACGATACGCCGGATGGCTTCTTCGACAAGATGAAGCAGATCGCTTCTGCACACGGCTATGCAGCCGATACCAAGGCGTATAAGGCTGACCCGTCCGCCTACAAGGGCGCCGTCGGTGATGTGTCCATGGTCGTCCGTGTGGCAGTGGCCGGCCGTCAGAACGCACCGGACCTCCAGACCGTAATGGGTATTTTGGGACGTGAGCACGTTCTTGACCGTCTGGAGAAGTGCAAAAAAGAGCTTTAATTTAAGAGGGTAGAGTGAAGAGTTGAGAGTGGAGATGAGGTATCGCGTAGAGCGCGATTATGAAATTGTCCGGCAAGGCCGGACACCGTCGCAGCGCGGACGGAACTCGCGTAAGGATAGCGACATCTCCACTCTTCACTCTCAACTCTCCACTCTGATATATAAGGGGAAATCATGATGTTAGAAAATGTAAATAACTTTCTGACCGAAATTATTGATGAGGACATTGCGAACGGTCTTTCCGAGCGCATCCACACCCGCTTTCCGCCGGAGCCGAACGGTTATCTGCACATCGGCTCGGCAAAGGCGATCTTCATCAACTGGTCTATCGCAAAAAAATACAACGGCCTGTTCAATCTGCGTTATGATGACACCAACCCGGTCAAGGAGGATACCGAGTATGTAGACTCCATCTGGGAGGACATCAAGTGGCTGACCGGCGAGGAGCCGAGCGGCGGTGTGTACTACGGCTCGGATTACTTTGAAACCTGCTTTAACTGCGCGGTACAGCTGATCAAGGACGGCAAGGCGTATGTTGACGATCTGACGCAGGAGGAAATGCGCCAGTACCGCGGCTCTCTGACCGAGCCGGGCAAGCCGAGTCCGTACCGCGACCGTTCGGTTGAGGAAAACCTGCAGCTGTTCCAGGACATGCGCGACGGCAAGTTTGCCGACGGCTCCAAGACGCTGCGTGCAAAGATCGACATGGCAAGTCCGAACATGAACCTGCGCGACCCGGCGATTTACCGTATCGTGCGTGCACATCATCACCGTCAGGGCGATAAGTGGTGCATCTATCCGCTGTACGACTTCGCACACCCGATTCAGGACGCACTCGAGGGCATTACGCATTCTATGTGCTCGATTGAGTTCGAGAACCACCGTCCGCTGTACGAGTGGGTGGTTGACAACTGCCCGCTGCCGCATCATCCCAAGCAGCGCGAGTTTGCCCGCCTGAACGTAACGCACACCGTTATGTCCAAGCGTTACCTGCGTCAGCTGGTATTTGAAAAGCACGTTGAGGGCTGGGATGATCCGCGTATGCCTACGCTGTGTGCGCTGCGCCGCCGCGGCTACACGCCGAGCGCCATCCTCGATTTTGTACAGCGCGCCGGCATCGCAAAGGCCAACTCACTGGTTGACATCAAGTTGCTCGAGCACTGCATCCGCGAGGAGCTGAACGAGACCGCACTGCGCCGTATGGCAGTCACCGAGCCGGTCAAGCTGGTTATCACCAACTATCCGGAGGGTCAGTGCGAGGAGTTCGAAGTGCCGAACAATCCGCGCAATGAGGAAGCAGGCAGCCGCAAGGTTCCGTTCACCCGTGAGCTGTATATCGAAAAGAGCGATTTCGCGGAGGTTCCGCCTCCGAAGTTCCAGCGTCTCAAGCCGGACGGCGAGGTTCGTCTGATGGGCGCGTATATCGTCAAGTGCAACGAGATCGTCAAGGACGACAACGGCGAGATCGTGGAAATCCGCTGCACGGCTGATCTTGAGACCCGCAACGGCATGCCGGTGGACGGCCGCAAGGTCAAGGGCACCATTCACTGGGTATCTGCCGAGCACGCCATCGATGCGGATCTGTATCTGTACGATAATCTGTTCACCCTCGAGAACGTTAATGACGTACCGGAGGGCACGGATTATCTGGATTACCTCAATCCGGATTCGCTCAAGAAGCTGACCGGCTGCAAGCTCGAGCCGTCGTTGGCTGATGCCAAGGAAGGCGAACGCTTCCAGTTTGTCCGCATGGGTTATTACTGCAAGGACCGCGAGAGCGGCCGATTCAACCGCATTGTTACCCTTAAGGACAGCTTTGCAAAAACGCTGAAAAAGTAAGAACAGATAAGAAAAGCTCTCTGAACTTTGTTCAGAGAGCTTTTTTTGTTTTGCAGTTAGGGGTTAAACTATTCTGAGGGCACCCCGCCCTACGAAAACCTGAGTGTAAATTCGTTACAGAATTGTGCTTTCTGCGACCGCATTCGGCGCCAGAACCTTCACGAAGAACTCGAGCCGCCGGAGTGCGTTTTCGATAACCGCCTTATCGGTATCCGGCGTGCCGAACACGGGATGGAACACATGGCGGCTGTCCGGATGGATGCAGGTTCGGTCGTCCGCACCGGCGATCATGCTGAAAATGATACCCGAGCTATCGCGTCCGCAGATGTCCTTCGGGTAGGTATGCGTGCTTGCGGCGCGCATACCCAGGAACGGCAGCTTTTCGCTCGGCGTGAAGATGGTCAGCGGGCCGTCCATGCGGTCGATGTCATGCGTGCCGGACAGCACGAACGTTGTCAGCTCCAGCAGGAAGGGAACACCCATCACCGGATCCTCCTCCGGGAAGGGACGTCCATTGAACAGCACGGATTCGAACTGCTGCATGACCGGATAGGTTTTCTTGAACTTCTTGAAGAAGCGAAAATACGGATTTTCACCGAAAACAGCCTTGCGGTCGTAGTCGGCATACTTTTCGCGCAGGGCATCCAGTTCTGCGTGAACAAGGTCGTAAAATTTCGTTATATCCCATGCGGAGCGGTCGGGATAGGTGACTTCGAGGATGCCGAGCGGAATATTGCGCTCGGCAAAGGTCGGGTCCTTGATGATTTCAAACATAGGAACACCTCGATTTGTTAAGCGGGTTCGTAGGAACTGTGATAATCGGCAGCGGCTTCGCCGGTCAGCACATCATAGTAGTACCACTGCGATTTATCCGCGCTGGTGAAGAAATACACGCCGAGGGGGTGCTCTGCGGTATCGCTGGTCAGCCGACCAACATATTCGCCGCTTGCACCGCCAGCCGCTTCTCCGGTGCGGATGATTTCGTCAACGGACACCGGATGCAGCACGGCGATCATGCCGAGCTGCGCGATGGCGTAGGACAGGTACAGCAGGAAGATGGTATAGGCGGACTGCCGCAGCGAAGCCTCCTGCAGAGGGTGGTTCATGCACTTGCCGATCAGCAGGCCGATGAAGGACAGCACGATCAGCGCCGCAATCCACCAGAAGCTGATCTCATACAGCGGGTTCATGCCGGACAGCAGGGCGATGAACAGCATCAGCGCCACCAGAAAGACGAGCAGCGCCTGCGCCCAGCGGCTGTGGTCCCTGCCGTCGGGATTACTGGGTTTGCTGTTCATAAAAATGTTGAAGATGAGCGCAACCGGCGCAAATACCCACAGATAGGTGGGGAAGCCGCCGACGGCACCGTCATACACGGTGTTCCAGTGCGTGGCGAGCAGGCAGGTGCCCACCCAGACGATGACCGAAGATACGAGCAGCAGCAGATTTTTCTTGGATTTAAAAAGATTCATACAGGAAATCCCTCCCAAAAAGCAAACGGGCAGAGCCTTGCGGCTCTACCCGTTTTGATTACGCACCGCAAGGCACGCTCTGTTCAGTTAAACCGAAAAGATTAAGCCTCAGCCTTGATCTTCTTCAGGTTAGCGAAGCGCGGCAGACCGGATACCTTCGGGCCAACGTTCTCGCCGTTGATGAGCGGCAGAGCGTAGTCAACGAACTCCTGCGTTACGCCGTTGCCTTCCTCGTTGATCCACTCACGCGGAACCTTCTTCTCGGTGTTAGCAACCTCGGACAGCGGGAGCAGCTCGATCTCGCACTTGTAGCCGTTCTCGTCACGGGTGCACTTGAAGCCCGGCATGTAGTCGGTCTTGCCTGCAACTGCGTTCTCAACAGCAGCCTTGCCGGACATATAGGACTCGTCAACGTCGGTCTTGGAAGCGCAGTGAGCAGCGCAGCGCTGCAGCAGGCTCAGCTCGATGCCGCGAACCTTGCAGCCCAGCTCGTTCTTAACGGTGTCAGCCAGCATGGAAGCCAGACCGCCGAGCTGTGCATGGCCGAAGCCGTCGGTAGCAGAGGTCTTAGCCTCGGATACGAAGGAGCCGTCAGCGTAGTGGATACCCTCGGAAACAGCTACCAGGCAGTTGCCCTTCTCGTCGTAGATGCGCTTTACGTCAGCCAGGAACTTCTTCATGTCGAAGTCGGTCTCCGGCAGGTAAACCAGATCCGGACCTGCGCCCATAGCGGTAGCCAGACCGGCAGCACCGGCCAGCCAGCCAGCGTGACGGCCCATGATCTCTACGATGCAGACCATGCCGGTGTCGTATACGCGAGCGTCCTGATAGATCTCCATGCAGGAAGTAGCAATATACTTAGCAGCGGAAGCGAAGCCCGGGCAGTGGTCGGTGCCGAACAGGTCATTGTCGATGGTCTTCGGAATGCCCATTACGCGGCACTCGTAGCCGGACTTCATCATATACTTGGAAACCTTGTTGCAGGTATCCATGGAGTCGTTGCCGCCGTTGTAGAAGAAGTAACGGATGTCGTACTTCTTGAAGATCTCGAGGATGCGCTTGTAATCGGTGTCGTCAACATCCGGATCAGCCAGCTTGTAGCGGCAGGAGCCCAGTGCAGAGGACGGGGTGTAGCGCAGAAGAGCCAGCTCGTCGCGGTCTTCCTTGTCGATATCATACAGGTCGTCGTTCAGCAGGCCCTTGATGCCGTGTGCCATGCCGAATACGCGGGTGATGGACGGATTGTCCAGTGCTGCCTCCAGCGCACCCAGAACAGAAGAGTTGATTACGGAAGTCGGGCCGCCCGACTGACCGATGACGCAAGCGCCTTTCAGTTCACTCATTGATAAAACCTCCTAAGCAAATTAAAACGCAGAGCAGTGCCGTGCATTTTCTTACTCATAAAGAGTACCATATAATATGAAAAAAATCAATGAAAATCCTGCGTTTTCGGCAGGTTTGGCAATTTTGGCAAACCTGCCGCAGGAATTCGGCGAAAAAATGACAGGATTTTTTTGATATGGACTTGATTTTAGCATGCTTAACTGATAGAATAAAAGCAGAATTTTTAAGATTCAGTTTTTATCAGAAAGGAAGTATTCCCATGCCTTTAGTTACTACTACTGAGATGTTCAAGAAGGCTTACGACGGCGGCTACGCTGTTGGCGCTTTCAACGTGAACAACATGGAGATCGTTCAGGGTATCACCGAGGCTTGCCAGGAGCAGCACGCTCCGGTAGTCCTGCAGGTATCCAAGGGCGCACGCGCTTACGCAAACCACACCTACCTCGTTAAGATGGTAGAGGCTGCTGTTAAGGAGTGCCCGGACATTCCGATCGCTCTGCATCTGGACCACGGCCCGGACTTCGAGACCTGCAAGTCCTGCATCGACGGCGGTTTCTCCTCCGTTATGATCGACTGCTCCTCCCGTCCGTTCGACGAGAACGTTGAGGAGACCAAGAAGGTTGTAGAGTACGCTCACGCTCACGGCGTTGTTGTCGAGGCTGAGCTCGGCACCCTGGCTGGCGTAGAGGATGACGTAAAGGTTTCCGCTGAGGATTCCTCCTACACCCATCCGGAAGAGGTTGAGGAGTTCGTAACCCGCACCGGCTGTGACTCTCTGGCTATCGCAATCGGCACCTCTCACGGCGCTTACAAGTTCACCCCGGATCAGTGCACCCGCAACGAGCAGGGCATTCTGGTTCCGCCTCCGCTGCGTTTCGACGTACTTGAGGAAGTTTCCAAGCGTCTGCCGGGCTTCCCGATCGTACTGCACGGTTCCTCTTCCGTACCGCGTGAGTTTGTTGACAAGATCAACAAGTTCGGCGGCAAGATGCCGGATGCAATCGGCATTCCGGAGGAAGAGCTGCGTCACGCTGCACAGCTGTCCGTCTGCAAGATCAATATCGACTCCGATATTCGTCTGGCTATCACCGCTTCTATCCGCGAGCACTTCGCTGAGCATCCGGATCACTTCGACCCGCGCCAGTACCTGAAGCCGGCTCGTCAGGCTGTCAAGGACATGGTTACCCACAAGCTGATCAATGTTCTGGGCTGCAACGGCAAGGCATAAGATCATTTTCTGATCGAAACCAAAGAACCTCGGAATCCTGTTCCGGGGTTCTTTTTTCGTCTTGCGATGGGGAATAGAACGGATACCATATATAGTGTATCTGCTTTTTTGCGGGAGAAATTACCACGGAGAAAATAAAGGAGAAACTTTGTGGAATTTGTCGCGCTTTTTTGATAAATTTTTCGAGTCAAGAGGAAAAGTTTAGAGAATGCTCCAATAAAAATAGTGCTTTTCTTGCAAATGTGCCAAAAAGAATTTAGCGCCTTGACAGGGCGGTGTTTCGGCGGTAGAATATATAAGCAAGAGATAAGCAGACACAAGATGTTGTGCGATATTGAATGCACCACTACATAATTTAGTAAATAATCAAGAAATCGCCGTTAGGCGGTTTTTGTATGAGAGAGGGATTTTTCTTTATGATTCAGCAGATCGTCAAGCGGGACGGGCGCATGGCTCCCTTTGAGATCGACAAGATCACAAATGCAATTTTCGGCGCAGCACAGGCCTCCGGCGGCCAGGACCACGATATGGCGCAGGAGCTGGCAGAGCAGGTCGAAAAAACGCTGGAGGAGACTGCTGGAACCGAAACTCCCACCGTTGAACAGGTGCAGGACACTGTTGAGAAGGTTCTGATCGAAAGCGGACATGCCCGCACGGCCAAGAAGTACATCCTGTACCGCAACGAGCGCACCCGCGTGCGTGAGATGAACACCCGTCTGATGAAGGTGTACGAGGATCTGACGTTCAAGTCCTCGCTCGAGAACGACGTTAAGCGCGAGAACGCCAATATCGACGGTGATACCGCGATGGGCACCATGCTCAAGTACGGCTCCGAGGGTGCCAAGCAGTTCTATGAGATGTTTATCCTCGATCCGGCGCATGCCAAGGCGCACCGCGAGGGTGATATCCACATCCACGATCTGGATTTTCTGACGCTGACCACCACCTGCTGTCAGATTGACCTGCTGAAGCTGTTCCGCGACGGTTTTTCCACCGGTCACGGCTTCCTGCGCGAGCCGAACGACATCCGTTCGTACTCCGCGCTGGCGTGCATCGCCATCCAGTCTAACCAGAATGACCAGCACGGCGGTCAGAGCGTGCCGAACTTCGATTATTCGATGGCGCCGGGTGTGCGCAAGACCTTCCGCAAGCTGTTCCGTGACAATCTCGCCAAGGCACTTGAGGTGTTCGGCGAGGACGACAACAACGAGGTCGATGCGCGTGCGCTGACCGAGCGTGTCGAGCAGGAGACCGGCAAGTGGGCTTGTCTGGCAGGCGGCAACGGCTATGATGAAGCGATGGCGAAGGCACTTTCCGAGACGCTCGACGAAAAGACGGTTGCAAAGTGCATGAAGTTTGCCCGCAAGTACGCGGATAAGGAAACCCGCAAGACCACCTATCAGGCGATGGAAGCGCTGGTTCACAATCTGAACACCATGCATTCACGTGCAGGTGCGCAGATTCCGTTCTCGTCGCTCAACTACGGCACGGATACCTCACCGGAGGGCCGTCTGGTCATGGAGCAGCTGCTGCTCGCGACCGAGGCCGGTCTGGGCAACGGTGAGACACCGATTTTCCCGATCCACATTTTCAAGGTCAAGGAGGGCGTCAACTACAACGAGGGCGACCCGAACTACGACCTGTTCAAGCTGGCGTGCCGCGTTTCCGCGAAGCGTATGTTCCCGAATTTCTCGTTCCTCGATGCGCCGTTTAACCTGCAGTATTACAAGCCGGGTCATCCGGAGACCGAGGTCGGCTACATGGGCTGCCGCACGCGTGTTATGTCCAATGTGTGCGATCCGACCCGTGAGATTACCTACGGCCGCGGCAACCTGTCGTTCACGTCGGTCAACCTGCCGCGCATCGCAATCCGCAGCCACGGCGATCTGGACTGGTTCTTCGAGGATCTCGACCGCAAGATCGACCTCGTAATCGACCAGCTGCTCGACCGTTTCCGCATCCAGTGCGGCAAGCGCGTGCGCAACTACCCGTTCCTGATGGGCGAGGGCGTATGGCTGGATTCTGAAAAGCTGGGTCCGGATGACGAGGTTGGCGAGGTGCTTAAGCACGGAACGCTGACGCTCGGCTTCATCGGTCTGGCGGAGTGCCTCAAGGCGCTCATCGGCGTACACCACGGCGAGAGCGACGAGGCGCAGAACCTTGGTCTTGAAATCGTTGGTCACATGCGTCAGCGCATGGACGAGGCAACCGAGAAATACCACCTCAACTTCTCGCTGATCGCTACCCCGGCAGAGGGTCTGTCCGGCCGATTTGTCAAGATCGACCGTGAGAAATATGGCAAGATTCCGGGCGTTACCGACCGCGATTACTACACCAACTCCTTCCATGTGCCGGTTTACTATCCGATTTCGGCGTTTGAGAAGATCGCCCGCGAGGCGCCGTATCACGAGCTGACCAACGGCGGTCATATCAGCTACATTGAGCTGGACGGCGATCCGACGCAGAACCTCGAAGCGTTTGAGGCTGTCGTTCGCGCGATGAAGGAAGCCGGCATCGGCTACGGCGCGATCAACCACCCGATCGACCGCGATCCGGTCTGCGGCTATACCGGCATTATCGGCGAAGTATGTCCGCGCTGCGGTCGCCGAGAGGGCGAAGGCGTTCCGCTGTCCAAGCTGCAGAAGCTGGGATTGTATAAAAATTACAACAGCACCACGATCGGCTATCACGGCGACCCTGCCGAAGAAGCCGACCGTCAGCCGAATACATTGAAAATCGTCAAAAAGTGACAGGAAAGGGAGAATTCTATCATGGAAACTAAGAATATCGCTGCACAGGAGCCGATGATTGGTGAAGGTGTAGGATTTGAACGTATCCGCCGCATTACGGGTTATCTGGTAGGTACGCTCGACCGCTTCAACAACGGCAAGCGCGCGGAGGAGCACGACCGCGTAAAGCACAGCGTTCCGAGCTGCTGCTCCATGCGTCAGGAGCACACCGCCTGATGGAAGGTAAAATTCGCATTGCAGGTACAGTCGGGGAGTCCATTGTGGACGGCCCCGGCTTCCGCTATACGCTGTTTGTGCAGGGCTGTCCGCACGGCTGTCCGGGCTGCCACAATCCGCAGACGCACGACTTTGAGGGCGGGCAGGATATTGAGCTGGACACGCTGCTGAAGGATATGTGCCGCAATCCGTTCATCAAGGGTGTGACGTTCTCGGGTGGCGAGCCGTTTTGTAAGGCGGAGCCGCTGTATTATCTTGCGGTGGAGCTGAAGCGCAAGGGCAAGCACCTGATGGCGTACTCGGGCTACACGTTTGAGCAGCTGTTGGAGCTGAGCGATCCGTTTGTGAAAAAGCTGCTCGGGCAACTGGATTTACTGGTAGACGGGCCGTTTCTCATGGAGGAGAAGAACATCGAGCTGCGGTTTCGCGGCAGCGCGAACCAGCGGGTACTGGATGTGCCGAAGTCGCTGGAGGCGAATGAGGCTGTCTGGGCGGAGCAGTATCGGTGAGGCTGGTCGCTTGCGAAGCGAGCGGAATCTGCGCTGACGCCGCAGTGCCGGATAGCGTACTGCTGCATATGCGGTTTACTCTCCGCAGGCGCAACACAAGGTGAATTGCCCGAAGAGCAAGAGAAGGTGCCCTGGGGTACGACCTCGATAAACAATGCACACGACACACAATGGCAACAAAAAAAGCACCGAAACTTACGTTTCGGTGCTTTTTTCATCTTCCGACGGTTCATTTTCCGCTTCTGCCTTCTCTGCGAGGTGCGGATTCCGAACCACACATCGTACACACAGTGCGGTCTTGCCGAAGGCGGTATGGCTGACCTTTTCGGTCGGCTGCATACGGCAGGCAACGGCAGTATGCAGTCCTGCGAGATCATCCTTCTGCACGAAGGCGCTGACCTCGTCGGCGTGCATGGATTCGAACGCGTACAGCAGGCACGCAGCGATGCACTCGCGGCCGACGCCGATGCCGCGCAGTTCATGCCGGACGATGCAGTTCGCGGTCAGCACGCGTTCCGCGCCGACCTGCTCGTAAGTCAGGCCGCACAGAGCCGCGGGAACGCCGGTCGGCTTATCAAGTGCGAGCTGCCAGCCGCAGCCTTCGGTCTGATAGCGGCGCAGCGTATCCACCAGCCAGTCCAGTGTCTGCTCGTAGGAGAGTGCGCCGCCGAGCGTCTGCATGGTTTCCTCACTGCGCAGGAGCGGCGTCAGCAGGTCGAGGTCGTCCGCGCTCAGCTCGCGGTAGTCCATGCGGCTGGAGTTTAGTTCGTAAAATTGCATAGGTTCAATTTTCTCCCAACAAAACGGTGCGGCTCGAAAGCCGCACCGCAAAAGTGTCCTTAAAAGTGTCTCTATCTGTTTCGATACCAGAATACAAATTTGCGCACCAGTACGCCCAGCGTTAAGCCGACCAGCGAGGGAACAAGCCCGTAAAACAGGCTTTGCATCTCAGTCGAGCGGAACGTGGCAAGCGGCAGAACAATCGCCCACAAGCCGACGAACACGGGCATCAGACCGTATCGCGGCAGGGCGCGGTATGCCGCCCGGAACGTACACAGCAGCGCCGAAACCGGCAGGATCAGCCAGAAGCCGAGCAGCCAGTAGGCAAATTCATTGCCATACAGCAGACCGGGAATCAGCCCGACCGCCGTCACGACGCCGTAGCAAAGGGCAAGGCTCCAATACGGGGATAAACGCCGGATACCATCAAATGTCATACGGTTCACCCTCCTTTGCAGGGACGGTCGGTGTGAAATTGTACTGCAGATACCGAAAATTCAGCGGTATATTGCTTACTTGGTGCCGAAGATACGGTCGCCGGCGTCACCCAGACCCGGAACGATGTAGCCGTGGTCGTTCAGCTTCTCGTCAATGCCGGCAACGAAGATCTCAACGTCCGGATGAGCCTTCTGAACAGCGGCAACGCCTTCCGGTGCGCCGATGAGGTTCATCAGCTTGATGTGCTTTACGCCGCGGCGCTTGAGGCCGTCGATGGCAGCGATAGCGGAACCGCCGGTAGCCAGCATCGGGTCGAGCAGCAGTACGTCGCGATCCTCGATATCATTCGGCAGCTTGCAGTAATATTCGATCGGCTGCAGGGTTTCCGGGTTGCGGTACAGACCGATGTGGCCGACCTTGGCTGCCGGAATCATCTCCAGAATGCCCTCAACCATGCCCAGACCTGCACGCAGGATCGGCACGAGCGCGATCTTCTTGCCGGAAATAACCTGTACGCGCGCCTCAGCGACCGGAGTCTCAATGGTGATCTCCTTGAGCGGCAGATCGCGGGTAGCCTCGTAGCACATCAGCATTGCAATCTCAGCAGCAGCCTCGCGGAACTCCTTAACGCCGGTGGTCTTGTCGCGCATCAGCGCCAGCTTGTGCTTGATAAGCGGGTGGTCCATTTCATGTACGGTTGCCATAATAAAAATCTCCTTTATCCTAAAACTTTTTTGCTTCAGGCAATATCGCATAATTGAACAAGAGCGATTTGCGAGTGAATTTTACGCACTGACAAGGCGCGGTTTTGCAGTAATACTTTGTGTATTACCGTGAAATCGGAACAAAGTCAGGATACAAAATTTCCGCAAAGCGCCGCAGCTTAATTGTGCGGTGTTGTCTGCTGTTTGGTCTGTGCCAGACGCGCCATGCGCTCACGCTCTGCCTGCGGACGACGCAGATAGAAGGCGTCCAACTCCTGGGGGGAGCAGGCTTTGCCCTCGCGGAACAAGGGGAGTGCGGCGGCGGCAACACCAAATCCGGTCGCAAACCGCAGCTCGGCGGGTGCGAGCCGCAGACCGGTGCAGTTTTCTTTGATAGTATTATAACACAGATCCGCGCCATCTCCAACCAGAAAATACGGCGCTTCTCCGATTTCTTCGGCAAGCTCGGTCAGCTTGATCGCACGGTCATCGCACAGACGGCGTACCCTGCCGTCCTCTACGGTGAAAAGCGCGTTGTAAACCTGACCCGCACGCGCATCCATCACGCAGCACAGGTCGCCGCCGAGTGCGCGGGCGCCCCATGCCATTGCCTCGAGCGTGGAGACACCGAGGCACGGCTTGTCCGCGCCGAGCGCCAGACCCTTGACCGTGGCCACACCGATGCGCACACCGGTAAACGAGCCGGGGCCGTGCGCGACAGCGATCGCGTCCACGTCAGCGAGCGATACGCCGCAGTTTGCCAGCAGGTTTTCCACCATCGGCAGCAGCGTGCGCGAGTGCGTCAGGCCGCAGTTCTGAAAGGACTGCGCCACCAGTTTTTCGTCCTCGGTGAGCGCGACAGACGCGCTGACCGCTGAGGATTCCAGTGCAAGAATTTTCATACAGTCACTTCTCCAATCGTAATGCGGCGGTCGTTGTCCGCATCGCCGTAGGCAATATGGACGGTTTTGTAGGCTTCCGGCAGAACGTCTGCGGCGTTTTCGCTCCATTCGATGAGCACAATGCGGCTGCCGTCGAGATATTCGTCAAAGCCGATCTCGAACAGCGCTTCACTGTCGAGAATGCGGTACAGGTCGAAGTGCGCGACCTTGACCGTCGGCGTTTCGTATTCGTTTGCAATGGCAAAGGTCGGGCTGGTGACGCGGCCCCTGTAGCCGAGTCCGTGCAGCACGCCGCGCGTGAATGCGGTCTTGCCGGCACCGAGGTCGCCGGAGAACGCAACAACATCGCCTGCCTTGAGGCTTTTGGCGTATTCTGCGCCGAGTGCTTCGGTCTCCTCGGGTGAGTGGGTGATATATTCCATGAAAACACCTTTCTGTCAATCATAACTATACATTTATAATATACCACGGTACACTCGGAATGGCAAGTCAGCCTGCTGCAAAGTATAACTTTTTTATGACATTTCCGCTTGTTTGCTTGCGGGATGGCATAAGTTGTGGTAAGGTATAAAATAACTAAGAAAAACTGAACAAAAATTTTAAGGAGGAAAACCCTGTGATAGAATTGCTCAAAGCATTTCTGTTCGGCATTGTAGAGGGCATCACCGAGTGGCTGCCGATCAGCAGTACCGGACACATGATTCTGCTCAATGAGTTTGTAAAGCTGGACGTGTCGGAAGCGTTTTACAGCATGTTCGAGGTGGTTATTCAGCTCGGTGCGATACTCGCGGTTGTTGTCCTGTTCTGGGGACAGATTTTCCCGTTTGAACGGCGAAAGGGCCGTCACGGCGGCGCATCCATCGTGCTGAATATGGATACCGTCAAGCTGTGGATCAAAATTCTGGTAGCTTGTGTTCCGGCGGCGATTGTCGGTCTCAAGTGGAACGACCTGTTTGAAGAACTGTTCTACAATTACCAGACGGTTTCCATCGCGCTGATTGTGTTCGGCGTAGCGTTCATTCTGGTGGAGAACGCGCACAAAGGCAAGCCGGCGCGCATCAACGCACTCACGGAGCTTACTTACCCGACCGTATTTATGATCGGTATGTTCCAGCTGATCGCGGCTGTGTTCCCGGGCACCTCGCGCTCCGGCGCAACGATTGTCGGCGCGCTGCTGCTCGGCGTATCGCGTACTGTGGCTGCGGAGTTTACGTTCTTTCTGGCCATTCCGGTCATGTTCGGCGCAAGCCTGCTCAAGATTCTCAAGTTCGGCTTTGCGTTTACATCCACCGAGCTGATGATCCTCGGCATCGGTACAATCACCGCGTTCGTGTCCTCGCTGCTCATCATCCGTTTCCTGATGGGCTTCGTCAAGAAGCACGATTTCAAGGTGTTCGGCTGGTATCGTATTATCCTCGGTATCGCCGTGCTGGCGTACTTTATGCTGGCGAAGTGAATAGGAAAAAGAGGTCTGCGGGGCAGACCTCTTTTTGAGGCTGTCGAAAAACTATCGTTTTCCGAGCAGCCTCTCGCTCGAAACCACGCTTTCGAGCGAATACTGAAGAAAAACCGCGCCCTGACGGGCACATTTTTTCTTCCCTTGTATAAAAAGTCAGGTACATGCCCTGACTTTTTATGAATTTGCTTCGCAAATTCTATTTTATGCGTGCTGCCGCACGAAGCATAAAAATTAAAATAATATTTTTTGACAAACTGAAAAGAGGTCTGCATTGCAGACCTCTTTTGTTGTATGGTTTTCTATTAGGTACGCGGTTCCAATCCACGCCGAATCCTTCTCCAAACCACGCACGACAGCGCAATCGTGACATAATCCGTGATGGACTGTCCGAGAACTGCACCATTCAGACCGAAAACCGCATTCAGCAGATACAGCAGGGGAATGAGCAGCAGACCCTGCCGCAGCACGGACAGCACGGTAGCCGGAAGGGCGCGTCCGACCGACTGCATACAGTTCATATTGACGAACAGAAAACCGATGAACGGGCCGGACAGCATGTAGGCGATCAGCATCTGCACGCCGTATGTAATAACGCCGCTGTCGTCCACGAACAGGCCGATGATCGGCTTGCGCAGAAAGAAATAGAGCGCGGTTGCCGCCAATCCGACAACAAAGCAGCACAGCTTGGTAAAACGCTCGGTATCGGCAAAACGCTTGATATCACCCGCACCGTAGCTGTAACCGAAAATCGGCTGTACACCGTTTGCAAGGCCCATTTGCAGGAAGGTGATGAACATATTCGCTTTGAATACGATGCCGATCGCCGCAACGGGCGCGTTGCCGTAGGCGACCAGAATCAGGTTGAGCACAATGGTTGAAACACACATCAGCGCGGAGAAAATGGCGGTCGGGAAGCCGGCAGAGCACACGCGCACGGCAATGTGCGTGCCGCAGAGCGCGTCCTTCGGCGCAAGCGAAAACCGCCGCGACTTTTTGAGAAAATACCACAGGTAGTACAGCGCCGCAAGCATATTGCCGATGGTGGTTGCAATGGCTGCGCCTGCCGCGCCCTGTCCCAGACCGGAGACGAAAACCGGGTCGAGTACGATGTTCGCAATCGTGCCGATCATGCTGCCGATCATGGCCTCCTTGCTCGCGCCTTCTGCGCGCACAACGAAGCTGGCTGCCGCCGACCAGATGACGAACGGTGCGCCGAACGCGATGTAAACCGTGTAGCCGCGGGCAAACTCAAATGTGCTTGCGTCCGCGCCGAACAGGTGCAGGATGGGCGCGGTGAAACACAGCAGTACGGCGGCAAACGCTGCGCCGACGACCAAGCTCGCCCATGAAATGAACGAGGAGATTTTCTTCACGCTTTGGTGGTTGCTCTCGCCGAGCGCGACCGAGATCATCGCACTGCCGCCCATGCCGAACATGTTGGCGAACGCCATCAGCAGGATGAAGATCGGGTTGGTCAGGCTGACGGCGGCTACCTGCAGGGCATCGCCAGTCTGTCCGACGAAAAAGGTGTCTGCCATGTTGTACACCACGGTGACAAGGCTGCTGATGACGCTCGGAATCGCCATTGCGGCTACTGCACGAGGTATCGGCGCTTTGCCGAGGAGAGTATCGTTGTCCAAGTTGTACACGTTCCTTCCTTTGGAAATTTAACGATTGTTTTCATCGAAGCGGCAGGGCAGCCCGCTCTGCGGTAAGGGTTAATCGTTCTTTTCAAAATTTGAAAGCATTTTCAGCCCGATCCGCATAAATGTGTACCGCTCCTCGGGCGAGATGCCGCGGAGCAGCATGGCTTCGGTCTCCGTAATCTCCTGCAGGCAGGCGGGACGGAAGGCTTCGGCTTTTTCAGTGCAGACAATGCACTTGCGCCGTGCGTCCGCAGGATCGGGTTCGCGGCGGATGAGATCGGCAGCCTGCAGGGCCTGCAGCATTTCGGTTGCGGTGGAAGGCCGCAGGCCGAATTCCTGCTCGACGTCGCGCTGTACAAGCGGGCGCTTTTGGCTTTCTATTAAAATATAGTTGAGTATCTGACCTTTGGTGCCGCTGATATGAATGCGTTTTTGCGTTTCCGCCGACCGGCGGCGCAGGCAGTTGGATAGCTTGTTGATAAGCCGCCCGGTATCCATGAAATCACCTCGTTTAATTACTTCGTTTCCTAAGTAATATTGTAGTCGATGATTGCGGAATGTCAAGAGGGAATTTTACTGCTTGCCCGGGGAGATGGGAGCCGTCCGGACGGCTCCTTTTTTCTGCACCGGATGACTGGGGAACACGAACTGCCGCAGGCGGGTTCGCCCCTAACGGGGCGGAGAGTTTTCCGCTGAATCTCAGCGGGGGATTCGCCGTCTGCGGACGGCGGGAGCGTCGCCGCGCCCGCGGCGGGGGCAAAAAGGAAGGACAACCTGCGGTTTTCCTTCCTCTTTGAACTCCTACCTTTCCCTTGGATAGTCTGGCGCAGATTGCCTACATGTGACCGCTTCGAAAAAGGGAACGGCAGAGGATTTTTTCTTCCGTGTCTTTCGCAAACTGTTCGCAGGGTCAGATACATTACTGCTACACATGTGATTTCATCTAAGCAGGCGCGACACAAGGTGAATTGCCTGTAGGGCAAGAGAAGGTCCCCTGGGGGATAACCGTGCCGCGCAATTCGTGAGCACGTTATTATAGACAGCACCTGCGAGAATAAGCAGAGCAGCCCGTATGTGTAGCAGTAATCTATCTGTGAACTGCGAACAGGTTGAGAAAGACACGGAAGAAAAAATCCTCTGTCGTTCCCTTATTTCGCAGCGGTCACATGCTGGCAATCTGCGCCAGACCCTCTGAGGGAAAAGGGGAGAAAATCAGAGGGTGGAAAACCGCAGTTTTTCAAAAGCAGTTTCCCTTCAATTATACGAAAAGTTCAAAGGTAGAACAAAAGTATAGCATTTCCCCTTTAAAATGCTTACAGTCTGTAATTTTGAAATCAGAAGTTTCAATAATGCAGTGTAAAGGATCTACGAAAAGCACCGTTTCAGGCCGTTTCAAAATTATAGTAGCCGAAATCTCTGGTGTCATTTGTGGTGTCAAAATCCAGGTGGCAGCAGCAGCTAACATGAAATGACACTATTTTAACGAAATTGATGTCATTTTTTAGATGATCTCGTCCGTATATCTAAGATGGGGATGGGCGAGTTTGCATTAAAATAAAGATTTAAGGCTCTAGTCTCCCTGTGTAAAAATTGATTAAATTTCCAAAATATGCAAAAACTGTTTGATAAAATCCACTGCATCTTTTAACAAGGGCCACAGCTTTGGTGCGTTGACGGATATCGAGCAAATTTGTGAAACCTTTGATAGCATATCAGAGAATCGTGATTTTTTCTTGTCCGTTTTACTTTCATGTGCCAATTCTCTTAAATCGACTTCTACTTTAGATAGTAGTTCCAGAACCTCTTTTTCCTTAACTACGTTGCTACGTTTTGCCGAATTAAATCCATATTGCACTTTTTCAAAAAGCGCCTCTAACTCATCGTTTTCGCCTTCAAAATATCCATCAAATTCACCGGCAACGACTTTTTCTTTTATTTGATTTACATCTTGCTGAATAGACTGCGGATTTAATGTCGAATCGGATTCTGTATAAAATAAAATATTATTTTGGTTTGCCATTGATATTCCTTCATTATTTTGAATATTTCCAACATTCCCGTTGATAACTATTCCCATATTAGATTCCTCCGTGATTATCCCTTCACGATACCATAATAATCTTCTCAATTCATCACAAGTTGTTGAATCGCTATAATCTTTCAATATTTTGGTGATTTCCCCGCTTTCTTTTTCATGATCAATTAGAATTTGAATAAATAGTATCACCAAGGGTAACTGTTTATCATCGTTCTCATCTAATTCTAAAAATGCACTTGCTATTGGATATAACATTTCCCCTAATGGATAATGTGCACTACAAATGCCTCTTAATATACCCATTTGCACAACTTGAGGGTAAATCAGAAAGTCTTCAAGAATATTTATAATATGATCCACATTTTCTTGAATATAATTTTCATCTTTAAATAATCCTGTATAGTACCATGCTAGACTTTTAGATGGTAATTTTTTTGCATCATATGGATTGATTTCAATTACTTTTACATTGACTTTTTCTAAAGTAGAAAAGGCCCATAAAGCATATCTTTGAATGCTGGTATCTTGCAACAAAGAATTCATCACGTTAGCGTTGATCAAATTCGAATAATCTCTCTTTTTTTGTCGATTATAATTACAGCCAAAAACTTTGGTTAACCACATTTTAGACAGAAAATCTTCCCCATCAACAATATGATTGATTTCTTGAGCGTTAAGCATATTTGAATTTGAAGAAAACAAGGTAGAGCATAAAGTATATGTTTGCTGTGATATTTTTGTATCTGGACATTTTTTATATAACTCGTGAAGCATATCCGAGTTATAAGATCTTGACACAATCGCCAATATCCAACTAATATTTTCTGCATCTTTTTCGAATCCAGATTTCAAGTTATGAATGCAACGATTTACCAATGCACGATTTTGTTTGTAAACAATGAGGTGATATGCCCATTTCCTGATTTTATAATCATCGTTCTGAACAACATCATATAGTACTGCACATAAATCTTTTGAACAGACATTATTCATACGTTGACCATATTCTAACTTAGTAATAAGATTCTGTAATGCAATTTTTATCAGTTGATTGTTGTTAGATACCAGATTTTTTCGTATTGAATCATATTCGGCCTTAGTGATATAAAATCCTCGCATTCCTAGCATAATGACCTCCATCATCATATCTAAAAATACGACACCCCGATCTTCAATTTTATGGAATTTATATCATAGCTCAATGATATACCATAAAAACTTAGATTAGGGTGCCACAGATATAATAATTATGGTGATATGAATCAAGGATTTATTTCTTTCTCACGTTTTTTGAAATCTAAATATCTTTCATAGTAATGAGTGGCTACTGCACTCTTCATATCAAAAGACTCAGTTTTATTGAAATAAATCCTTGTTTCTTTTTCATTAATAACAGTTTTTAAAACTTTTATCATGCCGATGCAACCCTGTTCTTTAACGATTAATGGAATTTGGAAACCTATTGGATAAATGCGTTTTTCACTCTTTATTGTATAGAATAGGTTTTCTTGCTCTTCAAGTATTTTATTTTCATTAGCGACAACCATAAACCAATTAAACTCAATAATCATACCCATGTAGCAAATCTCCTTTGAAATATCTTTTGATGTTAGAAATTATGTTAAAATTCTGTATTCTGCTTTTTCTAATAAAAGGATATCTTAGATTGCCTTTTTTGTCAAGGTGAATCATGTGTGACAAAAATATTATGTAGAAAGAATAAGTTTATGAACAACCGAACAATCCACCGAACCGCCCTGTCCGGGCGGTTATTTTTATGCCCTGAGATCGTCACTCACCATGCCCGCCCGCCGCCGGGATCTGTGCAGGCCATCAACCAACCATCAAAAGGAGGACAGCTTATGTACTATCACACCTGCCCCTACTGCGGGGCGAATTTGGACCCGGACGAACGCTGTGACTGCTTCTCCCGCATCCGTGGGAAATCCCCAAAGTGGAACAGCATGGACGGCGTGCGGGCGCGGGGGCGCAAGAGGTCCGGCCGTGTCCGCACTTAAACTCGGCAGTCTCTTTGACGGCATCGGCGTGTTCCCTCTCGCCGCGTCCCGCTGTGGCATTGTCCCCGTGTGGGCCAGCGAGATCGCCAGAGCGCCGGTATCCATCACCAAGCGGCATTTCCCTGAAATGCTGCATCTGGGCGATATTACGCAGATAGACGGCGGCAAAATACCGCCCGTGGATGTGGTCACGTTCGGCTCGCCGTGCCAAAATCTGTCGCAGATCGGCAACCGTACCGGTCTGGCAGGCAGTAAATCCGGCCTGTTCTATCAGGCCATGCGTATTATTGAGGAAATGAGGAATGCAACAGATAACCGGTATCCAGCTTTCGCTGTCTGGGAGAACGTCGCGGGAGCTTTTGTGTCAAATGACCGGCTGGATTTTGCAGCCGTGCTCCACGCATTCACAGGTACCGAGATTCCAATGCCTGATAGTGGTATCTGGGCGCACGCCGGAATGGTGCGAGGGGGACGGGCTGATACCGCTTGGCGGCTCATGGACGCCCAGTATTGGGGAGAACCCGCTCTTTCGCAGCGTAGGCGGCGGGTGTTCGTCGTGGCGGATTTTGCAGGAGAACGTGCCGCAGAAGTATTATTTAAGCCCCGCAGTATGCTCCCGTATCCTGCGCCTTGCGGCGAAAGCAGGCTGCCCGCCGCCCGCGGAGATCGAATACCTGCTGCTCAAGCAGGGCGGCAGGTACCCGTCGTGCGTCCCTTCCAGCTCCGGCGGATGCGGTCAATGGCAAAGCAGGGCGATCAAAAAGGTTTCCGCACGTGTTTCGGCAGAAACGGCGAACCCTTCCCAACTTTGCTTGCCAGTGTAGGTCAGCCCTTCGCATTCTGGTATGAGGGAAAAGAGCAGGACGGTTTTATCCGTGACCTTACGCCCTTGGAATGTGAACGGCTCATGGGCCTGCCCGAGGGCTGGACGGCATACGGCTGCAAGGATGAACCCATCAGCAACCATGCCCGCTGCTTTGCGCTCGGCAACGCGATCGCCCTGCCCTGCGCGGAGTATATCATGGCGGGTATCGCAGAAGTAATGACAGAATAAACCATAACAGCAGTTTGGAGGTAACATTATGAATTTACTGTTTGTAGTCCCGGACAAGGAAAAAGACCTTGGCAATCTGGAATTTGGCGGGCCGGAACAGGCCAGCCGTGAAGATAAAAAGCGTGTCGGGCGGCAGGAAGTTGTTGTCCAGCGGCGGTACAAGCTGTTTTCGGATGTACAGCGTGCGGACGATATCGAAGTCGTGATCCCGGCGCAGGCGGGCGAAAAACATTTTGACTATATGGAGCCGGTGCAGCTTGTCAACCTGTGGGTGACGGCGGAAGGTTACGCGATCAACGGGAATGGTTATATAGATTTTATTATCCACGCGGATGATATCATCAAGGCGTAAGGAAGAAAGGACGGGTATTGTTTATGGCAAGATTCGGAAATGGATTTACAGGGAGACATGTCCCTACGCTGGGTGAGCTGCGCTTTTCTTCCATGCGCCGTGAGGTCTATGTGCAGAATGAGGACGGTACGCGGTCGGATGTGGTAAAAGAACGTACCTACGATCTGAAAAGCAAAACGCAGGGCCGCATGATCCAGGTGAGTATCCCGGCCAGCGTCCCGGTCCGGGACTATCCGTATAATGCGGTGGTAGACCTCGTGGGCGCGAAATTCGGCGCTGTGGCGCACGCGACGTTCGGCGACAACGCAGATGTAGACTGGTATATCAAGGCGGAGGATATCGTATTGGTCAAGCCCGAACCGGCTTCTGCGCCGAACAGCGGGCAGCCCGCCCAGCCGCGCAAGGACAACCCGCCGGAGAAGAAAGCGTAAGTGATATGAAGCTTTTCCGGTATCGCGGCAAGCGTATCCGTCCGGCAGATAGGGATTTGGTGTTCCGGTCTGCCTGTTGTGTGGTGCTTCCGGTGTTCCTTGCGGCTTTCGCTTTACTCAACTTGAAAACCATCCTGCAAACAGACTGGCGCAGGCTGTTCATGCTGGGCGTCGGCGGCTTTGGTTGGCATATGCCGTATCTGCTGCTCAGTAGTATTGTGTCGGCGGCGGTTGCTGGGACAGTGCTTGTCCTGCTGTACCGTCTATTCCCGGATGTCGTGCGGCAGCTCATGCACCGTCAAAAGCTGGCGCGCATGGTGCTCGAAAATCAGTGGTACGAGCAGGCCGAACGGACAAAGCAGGACGGCTTTTTCAAGGATTTACCCAGTCCGGATACAAAAACGAAGATAGCCCGTTTTCCACGGATGTATTACCGCATGGAAAACGGGCTTTTGCATTTTCAAGTGGAAATCACGATGGGGAAATATCAGGAACCGCTGCTTCATCTGGAAACCAAGCTGGAAAGCGGCCTGTACTGCGAGCTGGTCAGCCGCGAGCTGCGGGACGGGTATGTGGAATATACCCTGCTTTATGACATGGTGGCAAACCGTATCCCGATTGCCGAAGCGAAAGCCGAGGGCGGGCGTCTACGGCTGATGAAGAACGTCTGGTGGGAGTATGACACGCTCCCGCACATGCTGATCGCAGGCGGTACGGGCGGCGGCAAGACGTATTTCATCCTGACGATCATCCAGGCGCTTTTACAGACCGATGCTGTGCTGCATATTTTAGACCCGAAAAATGCTGATCTGGCAGACCTGTCTACTGTGATGCCGGAGGTGTATTACCGCAAGGAGGATATTGCTGCCGGTGTCAGCCGGTTTTGCGACAGGATGATGCAGCGAAGCGAAAGCATGAAATCCATGCAGGGCTATAAGACCGGCGAGAACTACGCCTATCTCAGCTTGGAACCGCACTTTTTGATATTCGACGAATACGTCGCGTTCATGGAAATGCTGAACACGCGCGAACGTGAGGACGTATTAAACAAACTCAAGCAGATTGTCATGCTGGGACGGCAGGTGGGATTCTTCCTGATCCTCGCCTGCCAGCGCCCGGATGCAAAGTATCTCGGTGACGGTATCCGTGACCAGTTTAACTTCCGTGTCGCGCTGGGGCGTATGTCCGAGCTGGGATACAGCATGATGTTCGGTGAAGTGAAGAAAGAGTTTTTCTTCAAGAACGTCAAGGGGTGCGGCTATGCAGATACCGGTAAGGGTGTCATTACCGAGTTTTATACGCCGGTCGTACCCAAAGGGTATGACTTCCTAAGGGAGATCGGCACACTGGCGGCTGGACTAAAGCAAGTGTGTTCAGATAGGGATATAATGGAGGATTTGCAGTGAATGACAAAGTAGAACGCTTCGTTACAACAAAGGATAGGGACGAAAATATTACGGGAATGGTGCTGTTTCCATACAATGAGGACAAGATAGCAACATGGTTTCATGTAAACGAGCTGGATGAATTGCAGTTCGTAGGAGGTTCGGCATCTGATCTCACCGTACCGGAATTTAATCAGGTCATGCGGGAAGCAGACGGACGGATGCAGAAGGTCGAAAGCAGTATTGACGCTGCTGTGCGTTTCCTTGAAGCGAAGATGCGGGATAATCCGGAGCAGAAAAAAGTTTCCGAAATGGTCTGGCTGGGGTTTGAGGATGCGGCAGGAAAAACGGGGCCTGGCAGGATTCTATCATATTTTTATTTTTATTAA
>OGYI01000527.1_pt1 | contig 47224 bp, 37 predicted proteins | sample 1576521 | NCBI WGS metagenome assembly OGYI01 (sample SAMEA3541484, study PRJEB24748) | human gut metagenome | biome: human gut; feature: human-associated habitat; material: faeces | place: China | collected 2012
TTTTTCTGGGCAGAATGGAATGCTTAGCGCAACGGAACAAAATCAAACTTATAACCATTCTTTTTTCTTTAGAAGACTCCATACAATTCAGCTCAATATCTTCTAATAAAGCGGCGTCTGTGTCCCCAGCAAATTAGTAGTTATGTAAATGTTCTTTGATATAAGGTTCTACTACTTTTTCGAATTCTTCGTCTCTTAACCACCACTGATCATGTGTTGTTTCTTCGATTAACTTCCCTTCGGTTGTGTATACCGCTACCTTTTTATCTAAATCACCTACAAATGCAACAAGTTCTTCGAATTTGACTTTCACAACGTTATCTACTCCGGCAAAGTCTTTTTCTGCATGGTCTGTTACGTAGAGATAACTTTGTACAAATGCGTTATCAAAGTAAGTACCTTTTTTAATCTGCTGATGAATATGTCCGATATATGTAAGCTGTTCTTTCTGGAGAGAAACTCCTAACTGTTCTTTAATCTGATGAACCATTGCTTCTTCGTGTGTTTCTTCCGGATCAATGTGACCGGATGTAAGGATATCGTATGCTCCTTTGTATACAATATCATTATCGGCTCTTTTTTGTAAATAAAACCAGAGCTGATTCTCCTTTTTTTCTGCTAACCAGAAGTGTACTACCTGATGTAAAAGTCCTTTTGTATGTACCTCTTCGTATGGCGCTACACCAATTACGTTATATAAACTGTCATAAATCTTATAATTTTTTTCTTCCATAATTTAATATCCTCCTTGCATATATGCGATCGTTCTAGTGTGCCGCAAGTCGGTACGCTAGGTGTTTTCCCTACATTATTGTATCTCATTTCTAGAAAAATACCAGAGTTTTTTTACAGAAAATTAGAGATATTGCTTTATCACTTTGTTTCCTATTTAGGATAAAAATTATCTGTTTGATTTTCTGGGATTATCGCATATAATAACAGTTGATATGTTCTGTGCATTTTAACGTGATGAACAGAATGATTAGACTTGAATGAAAACGCATGATAAATGAAAGCACATAATAAATGAAAGGATTTTTTATGAAAGAGACTATCTTACTTTATAATTTTGATTCCGCTGCTATCCGCAATAAAATCAAGTTTTTATGTATTCAATCTGGTATTCATATCCGCGTTGTGGAAAAGCAGCAGTATGATGTTCCGATTGGAATACTTGCCTGTGGAAAAAAGGAAGAGATGGCATCTTTTCTTCGTTCAGAGGAATCTGAAAGCAATGCTTCTTTTGATGATCCAATGCTTGTATTTGCCGGTTTTACTGGGACAAAACTTAATCAGTTTTTAAATGCCATGTATAAGCAGAAGATTCCAAGGGTCAATCTAAAGGCAATGCTTACAGAGCACAATGTGAATTGGGATTCTGTCACATTACACGATGAACTTGCTAAAGAGCATGAGGCAATGAACGGGAATTCGCAGAAGTAAAAATATAAAAATACAAAAAAATGCAGCGACAAAACTTGCCGCTGCATTCATCTGCATTTCATCACATTTATGAAATTAAATCTGCAAATAAGTTCCTGCCTAATTTCCTCATTCGGAACAAAAGCGGTCTTCAATTTCTGATCATAACCAAGATAACCTCAATTCCAGTTTTATCTACATAGATTTCAGAATTCAAAGCAAATTGGAACGCGGAATTGTCTGGATTAACAAACATTCCCATGCGTATCACGCTCCTTTCTTGGACAGCATGGTACACCATACCTATTGTACTTTGATTTTACCATCTAGCAGCCCAAACAGCAATCATAACAGTTGATTATTCATGGATTTCTAATGGAAGATTATCTGGATCATGGAAAAATGTCATTTTCTTTCCAGTGTAATCATCTAAGCGTACCGGTTCTGTTGCTATTCCTTTTGCATTAAGCTCTTTAACCGCATCGTCAACACTTTTTACCTTAAATGCCAGATGTCTCAAACCAAGTGCCTCCGGATAATTCACACGTGCCGGAGCATCCTTTATAATAAATAGCTCAATCTCCTGCTCTCCACAGGCTAAATCTATTTTATAATCATCTCGTTCCTTTCGATAATTTTCCCGGATTATTTCAAATCCCAGTAAATCAACATAAAAATGTTTAGATTTCTCATAATCGCTTCCTATAATTGCAATATGATGAATTGTATCAAACATTGATTTATCCTCCATCGTTTTTCTTATAAGTTTATCACAGTAAGATTTCTATAGAAACACATTAATTCTCTGTTTTTTATTTTTTTGTCATCTTCGTACTGGAAAATATTATTATTTTTACATTTTGTTTTTTGTTGGCATCAGAACAAATTCCAACTTTACTTGGAAATCGACAGGCAATACCGTTTTGAAAATTTCACAATTGGGAACAAAAAAACGGTAAAGCAGACTAAAATCCACTTTACCGTTTTCTGATACTTTTTGATATTGCTGATATCACATGGCGGATGCCCACCACAATATCATAGTTTGGAATAGGCATGAGCCATCAACTCATCGCTCTTTTTAGCAACAGCATACAGGCTGACCGGTTTGTCCATCTGGTACTCCACCGCATATGGAACTTTTCAGTTCGTTCCATAAACGCCAGAAGAAGAGGCATATGCCAGGTGGGCTACTGGATGCCTGTGGCAAGTTCCCTTTCACAAGTATCAATCCGATTGGCATACTTATCATATATCGGTCGTGTTTAAAAGTCAATATTTTGTGCGTAAAACATCCTATACATTTACCGCAAAGATCGCAAAACTGTCATTCAACGCACAGACGGTGCGGAATTTGCACTATTCGTACCGGTACATAGTGTTCTATCTACTTTGCCGGAGAAGAATTTTTTGAGTATCAGCAAGGGAATTGTCGTATGCCGCAGCCACATTGTAAATATCAGCAACAATGGCGTTTATACCATGTCGGACGGCCGCACTTTTCAAGGGCATAAGCGCGATATGAGCAGTCATCGCCGTTTGCGTGCCGAAATAGGGCTGCCAAACACGAAACACCGCCCCCTGAGTATGCTAGAAAAATGTAGCCTGTTGGACAATATGCCTCTGGCATTCTGTGTAATAGAACTTGTCTTTAATGAGGACGGTTGCGGTGTGGATTTCATTTTTCGCTACTGCAATGCGGAAATGGCAACTGTGGAAGGTGTTCCCGTAGAAGAAATGCTTAACCGCTCTTTTTACAAGGTGTTTCCTAATGGTGATAAAAAGTGGCTTTATCGTATGCAGATGTAGCGTTAAACGGTACAAAGCACACACTCCATGATTACAGTCCCGAAATAGACAAGAATCTTATCATCCACTGCTATCAGCCCGAACCCGGCTATTGTGCCTGCGTGCTGCAAGTGACGGATCAATAAATCAGTAGGAAAAACCGCAGGTGAAAATTCCTGCGGTTTCTATTTCCTCATCATACTCTTTACATTTTATTTTTTGTTGGCATCGGAACAAATTCCAGTTTTAATTGCATCCCTAATCCCTGTGCAAGTTTTTTCACCATACTCAAGCTGGGATTTCTTGTTCCATTCTCGATCCGGCTTATATCTGCCTGCGTAATTCCGGTTTTAGCTGATAAATCTTTCTGTGTCATGTTCTGCTGCACTCTTGCATCAATCATCGCCTGGATAATATCATATTCCGGCTGCAGTGCATCATATTCTGCTTTTACCTCCGGATTCTGCAATGCTCTTTTTTTATAATCTTTATAGCTACTCATTGCCATACCTCCGTTCATAATCTGCTTTATATTTCTTTGCCAGTTCCTTTTCTGCTTTTGGTGTCTTTTGCGATTTCTTTATAAATCCATTTGTCAGCACTGCTTTCTTGCCTACAATAAAGAAATATAACACCCTTGTAATATCTGATCCCTGCTTAGTACGAAGCTCAAATATTCCATTCTCCAATGGTTTTGAATATGGCTCACGAAGCAATGGACCATTCATTTCCAGCAAGTCAATTGTCCGCAATGTTTTTGCCAGCAACTTAGGCTCTAGGGAATCTAATAGTTCCTGCACAGGACATCTTCCATCTTCTGTATCATATAAAATGATCTCGTACATTAGTATGCTCCTTCCTCTTCAAAATTATAATATGTCGTATTCGACATATTGTCAAGATAATTCCAAACACTTTTTCATATATGTTAACTTAGTCCTCACCGAAAATCCACTCCAACAATGTACAATCAGATATTTTTTACACAGACCACCTCATTGGTGTTCAAACATCATATAAAGGTTACGATATAATCTCAATTTCCCTTCCATATTTCTTAGCATAATCGCCTGTAATAAGTGATCCGCTTCCCTTTCCCGGTCCTATAATGATTAGTTTGTCAGACCATGCACTAATCAGGCGGTTTCTCTTTGGAAAATTGTAACGTGCTGGCTTTGTTCCTGGTGGATATTCCGAGATAAGTAATCCTTTTTCTCTAATTTTTTCCATTAACAACTGATGTTCTGACGGGTAACATATATCCACTCCATTTCCTAACACAGCTATAGTATATCCACCTTCATTGATGCATACTGTGGCTGCACAGGCATCAATTCCTTTTGCCATTCCACTTACTATCGAAAATCCTTGCTGAACATAGTTTGGGGTGATGTGAACACACTGTTTTTTCACTTCCTGAGTGCATCTTCTTGCTCCGACAATCCCGACTGTACTTCTAAAGTTTTTTTAAACTCCCTGATAATATAAAATCGGAGGAGCATCTTCTAGTATTTTTGCCTTCAATGGGTATTGGTGATCTTGCTTGGTAAGAATTGAAATTTCTTTTTTCTTACAAAGATTTAAAATTTCTTCAGCCTCTTCCAGAGATTTCGAATTTTGAATACTTTCAATCTGCCTGTTATTGATGCCTTTTATCAATCGCAATGCTTTCTCATCTGCTTTAAAAATTTGATCCGGTGTTTTAAATTTTCCCAATAACCTGTTCGCTAATACCGGACCAATCTGCGGTATTAACGTCATCCAAATCCAATATATCATCTTACTTCACCACCACCATTTTACTATTGCTCTCATCCAGATCACGACATGAAAGTACTTTTTTCACATCTTCCATCTGAATTTTTTCTGTCCCATCTAAATCTGCACTTGTTCTTGCAAGGCGTCTGTCCTGCGAAATCCACTTCCATCTTTTGAGCGATCACGGCATTAAAGTGGGAAGTCTCATAATTCTCTTCGCACCATTTGTTGTAGAGTTCGCAGTACTGCCGATACTGATAAAACCGCTTTCCTTCTTCAGCACATTTTTTAGAGTATCTGTTCCATAGGAAAACTAAAGTCATGTTTTTTCGTGTTGCCATGAGCTTTGCATCTGCTTCATAGTCAGGATCCGTAATGCCGGATTCGACCAGCCAGATGCATACATCGGGGATATCAACTATACCTCAGGGAGGAAACTCAATCGCAGCCTGATCGAGCGTCTGGCAACTTGTGAGTACATCACAGAGCATCGAAACCTGTTCATCACAGGTGCCACAGGGAGTGGAAAGACCTACATGGCATGCGCTTTCGGTATGGAAGCTTGCAAGCGCCGATACACTACGAAATACGTTCGACTTCCAGACCTGCTCTTGGAGTTAGAGATGGCACGTAACGATGGAACTTACAAGAAGATCCAGAGTAAATATGCCAATCCGATTCTGCTAATCATCGATGAATGGCTACTACTGAAGCCAACTGAATCCGAACAGCATGATATACTGGAACTTCTCCATCGGAGACGCAAGAAGTCATCCACCATCTTTTGCTCTCAGTATGATTGCAATGGCTGGTACGATCAACTGGGAGGCGATGACAGTCCCCTCTCGGAAGCGATCCTGGATCGTATTAAGCATGATGCGTACAAGATCAACATCATCCCAACGGATCCGGCGAATTACAGATCCATGCGTGAAGTATACGGGTTGGATCCGGCATTAAGCGAGTAAACTCGCATGTAGCAAAAATGTGGTATCCCTGTTCCGCACTCACGATATCATAGTGCCGGACTGCCGGTATCCGTTCCTTCGGAACAGGGGTACATTTGAACCGTAATATTCACACAGTCATCCAAGGAACGCCTTGGTGCGCGTTTATCACTCATAATGAAACCTCCAAATGTAGTAAATTTCTACTTTCTATCAAAGAAGTGGAGTAAAAATCTATCTTCTATTATTATGAGTTAGAAAAGGGCGAATATCTAGTTACCCAAAAACTAAGCGCTTACTTTCTATGTTCAGCTAAAAGTATCATTCAGAGGATAAAAAAACACATTTGGGAGACATTATAAATTAGAAAAACGATTGAAAACGAGCATATTTTACCAAAATAAGGAACAAAGGAGAGAATGAAAAATGGTGGATGTAACAAATTTTGCACAGATGTTATTACCTTTTGTATTACTGGTGCAGGGAATATGTTTTCTGATAAACGGAATAGCGGAAGAGAAAAAGTGTACCCAGAATAAAGAAAAGGAAGTGGAAAAGAAAAAAGAAAAAGTTAACGTATAATAAAAGTGTTTCCGCGAGAATAAAGAGTCCTGGATTTAATTCTGGGCTCTTTAATATTAGGTGATAAAAATGCAATAAGGCAGAAGATGACAATTTTTAGTGAAAGGAAGTGAAAGGAATAGAATAGAAATGTCTTTTAATTAGTAATAATGCTTTTTGACCTATTAATCATTATATTATATTAAGAAAAAAATGAAAAAAATAATAAAAAAATGACCCTTTTTGACGGGAACCAATGTCTTAATAAGTATACAGAGACATTTTATGTAGACTTATAGATAAAGAAGTAAGGAGGAACATGTATGAAGAAGACAAGACGCTGGTTGGCGATGCTTCTCGCTGTAGTTTTAGTCAGTTCGAATGTAATCTATCAGCTTGGCACCAATATGAGTGCAAGTGAATCGGACAGTACAACGGAAGCACAGCAACAGGACGATTCTGCTGAGGAGAAAGCACAGCAGGAGGCGGCTTCGAATGCACACAAAAAAGACTCAGGAGAAGCCAAAGTTCAGGAGGTGAATACGGAGGAAGATAAGAATACTTCGGACACTTCCAAGAAGACTCAGGTTACAGAAAAGACTGAGAAAAAGCAGGAGCAGACAGCAAAGAAAGCTGACACTGCAAAGAAAGCAGATACAAGCTCCGGCGATACAAAGAAAGATTCCGAGGAGAAAGCCTATAAAGCTACAATCCAGAAATCCAAACTGGATGGCGGCGATATTAAAGCATGGGGCTCTGACGGAAAGAAAGAGACTGTTGCTTACACAGACAGCAAATATATGAAAGAAGTAAAAGAAGGCGACTCTTTTAATTTTGAGATCACTGTAAAGAATTCTTTCAAGCTGGACAAAGTAACAGACCAGAATAATAATACGATCCAGCCGAAGAAGGTGGATGGAAATGTTTATACATACAAAATTGCTGATGTAAAATCAGATAAGACATTTCATGTATTATATAAGGAAGAAACTAGTTCAAAGAAAAATGATTCTGACAACGCAAAGTCCGATAACAAGAAGGACGACGCAGACGCATCTGATGATGGGGAGTCAGACTCGAAAGCGAACGAGGATAAGAACGTATCTGCAGCATCAGAAGATGGAAAGATCGCGACAGTAGCGGCTACAGATACTACTCAAACAATCCGAGTTGGGCAGACAGTGACATTGGATTCGAGAGATGTGGACAAGTATAATTATTCTAATCATAACTGGACTGTCGAAGATAAGACAATTGTTAGGTTGAATAAAGATACTGATATAAGCATTACTATAACAGGATTAAAAGCAGGACGTACAACGGTCACAGATACGTATAGTGGCTGGGGGATTTTTGCTACAAAAGGAGTAAAGAATTACAATATCGAAGTTCTTGAAGCCGTATCACCAACCGGTATCTCAATCACCGGAGCAGATAAAGTTAAACAGTTTCAGACTACACAGCTTAAAGCTAATCTCACACCTGCAGATGCATCCGGAAATGTAAATTGGACATCATCAAATGAACAGATTTTATCTGTTAATGACAATGGATTAGTTACAGCGAAACGTCAGGGTTCTGCAACTGTTACTGCAAGTGTACAGGGAACAGCTAAGGGAACATTATCTGCAACAAAGACAATTGAAGTTGTGAAGAATGAAAGCCCTACACAGAAAAAAGAAGCTTTGGTTTATTATTTGAAAGATCCTAACCAAGATGCAAATTCAAATGAATCAACTGCATGGGGACCAAACCCTATCGGAACAGCTGTTGTCAATGTAGAGAGTGCTACATGGACAGGTGATAAAAACTGTTTTGATAACGTTGACCAACGTGTAGTATCGTGGCCTACAGACTTAGGTGGTACGAATGTAATTCCAAAAAGTAATGATGCATGGCAACTTATATTTGATGCATATAAGACTTCTATCGAGAAACAGTTGGGAGTAACTATTACCGAAGATGACGTAGAAGAAATCTCACTTTCCCCAGCAAAGATTTCAAAAAAAATGGAACAACTCCAGATATGCATTTGGATTGTAATGTTAATATTAAATGTAAGAGCGTTGCATTGATTAAATATTATCTATTTGACGCGAACGGAACAAACTGGGAAATGTTAGGTTCTAAGAACTATTTGGTTAAAGATTCATCTACAACAAAACCAGCGGATGTTACAAGTAGAAGTTTCCCGCCAACCAAGACAGTTAATGGCGTAACTTACACATTTTCCGGATGGTATACAGATCAGAGTTTAACAACTCCTGCACCAAGCTTCCCGGCTAAAGTTACAGGTGCTGCTAACTACTATGCAAAGTATGTTGCAGGATATCAGGTTATGTACAATCTGGCCGGTGGTAAATTTAGCGATGGTTCAACTACTGCAACAGAAAAACATAATGTAGATACAGATGTAGTTGTAAAAGAGCAGCCTACACGTGCAGGTTACAAATTCAAAGGCTGGAAAGTTGAAGGACTGAGTGGTACTACTACTATTAATAGTGGTGATACCTTTACAATGCCGAATGGAAATGTAACGCTTACAGCACAGTGGGAAAAGAAAGATATTAAAGATTACGTTACATTAAATACAAAGGATGTAACAGAAGTATATAATGGTCAATCTCATGCAGCCGGAGAAGCAACAGCTGTTGCTAAGAAGGGAAAAGAGAATGAGGTTGGAACTCTTACAGTTGAATATCAGAAAGCAGACAAAAGCTGGACAACAAACCGTGAAGAAATTACTGCAAAAGATGTATCTGATAGCAAGACAGTTAATGTTCGCGTAACAAGCACTGATTTGGTTGGCGAATTAACTGGAACAGAGAAGCTGACAATTACAAAATGTCCAGTAACATTAACATCAGCATCAGATAGTAAGACATATGATGGAACACCATTAACAAATGATAGTGTAACAGCAGAAGGTTTTGTTGGAGACGAAGGTGTTACTACTCATGTAAATGGTTCTCAGACAAATGCTGGTACAAGCAAGAATACTTTTGCAAAGCTAGCATATGAAGCAAAGGCTGGAACAGATCTTAACAACTACAAGATCACTACAGCGGAAGGTACTCTTACAGTTAATCCAGTAGAAAAGGAAGTAAAGGTTAAGATTACAGGACATCAGAATGCAGTAACTTATGATGGAATAAAACATACAGTTACAGGATATGATGTAACAGAAATCAGTAATGAACTTTACACAGCAAATGATTTCACATTCAGCGGAAAAGCAGAAGCAGCCGGAACGGATGCGGCTACTTATCCGATGGGACTTAAGACATCCCAGTTCAAGAATAATAATGCGAATTTTACAAATGTAACATTTGAAGTAGTAGATGGAAGTCTTACAATCAATCCTCGTAACGTGACACTGACATCTGCAACAGACAGTAAAGTTTACGACAAGAAGCCGCTGACAAATGATACGGTTACAGTCGGCGGTGACAAATTTGTTGAGGGCGAAGGTGCAACTTATGATGTAACCGGAAGCCAGACAGATGTCGGAACAAGTGATAATAAATTTAGTTACAAATTAAAAGACGGCACAAAAGCCGGAAACTACAACATCGTTAAGGCAGAAGGTAAATTAACTGTAACAGCAGACGAGAATGAAATCGTTGTTAATATCGTAGGTAATACAAAGACTGAGAAATACAATGGTAAAGAACAGTCCGTAACAGATTACACAGTTGAAAGCATCCAGAGCAATGGAAAAGCTTACAGCAAATATACAGAAGACGATTTCTCGTTCAGTGGAACAGCAGAAGCAAAAGGAAAAGATGCAGGTTCCTATAATATGGGATTAAAAGCATCTGATTTCACAAACACAAATAAGAACTTTACAAAAGTTACATTTGTAGTTACAGATGGTAAACTCACCATTGAGAAACGTAAAGTTACATTGACATCTGCGGATGCATCCAAAGAATATGACGGTACTCCACTTACAAGCAATGAGATTACAGTTGGCGGTGAAGACGGATTTGTTAGTGACGAAGGTGTTACTTATACAGTAACCGGAGCACAGACAGCAGTCGGAAGTAGCGCGAACAGCTTTACTTACATTGCCAATGATAAAACGAACCTTGAAAAGAACTATGAGATTACAAAGACAGAAGGTACATTAACTGTTACAAAGAATAATACACAGGAAGTAACGGTTTACATTACCGGACATACAGGTTCTAAGATGTATAACGGTAGCGAACAGTCCGTAACAGATTATGATGTAACAACAAGTAATGGTCTGTATACAACAAATGATTTCGAGTTCAAGGGAACAGCAAAAGCGGCTGGAACAGATGCAGGTGACTATGCAATGGGACTGAAAGCATCCGATTTCACAAACACCAGCAAGAACTTCAGCAAAGTGAAATTCGTAGTTAAAGATGGAAATCTCACAATTACGAAGAGAGACGTTACTTTAAAAACTGCGGATGCTGAGAAGGTATATGACGGAACAGCATTAACCAAAGATGGCGTGACAGTTGGCGGCGATGGATTTGTCGAGGGCGAAGGTGCGACATATGATGTAACCGGAACCATTACAAATGTTGGTGAAAAAACAAACGCATTTACTTACACGCTGAAGGATAATACAAAAGCTAAGAACTACAATATCACGGAAACACCTGGTACTTTGAAAGTTACACCGGTAACAGATAAAGTTACAGTAACAATCAAAGAAAATGACAAGAATGCGAAGTATGACGGTAAAGAACACACAGATTCCGGATATACAGTGAAGAGCATCAGTAACAATCTGTACAGCCAAGATGACTTTACATTCAGCGGAACAGCAGAAGTCAAAGGAACGAATGCCGGAACATACGATATGAATGTAAATGCAACAGACTTTACAAATACGAGCGGCAACTTTACAAATGTAGAATTTGTTGTGAAAGATGGTCAGCTGATTATCAGCAAGAGAGACGTTACTTTAACATCCGGATCAGATGAGAAAGTATACGACGGAACACCATTAACAAAAGATAAAGTAACAGTAAGCGGAGACGGATTTGTCAAGGGCGAAGGTGCAGAATACAACGTAACCGGAAGCCAGACAAAAGCCGGAAGCAGTGACAATGAATTTACTTACACACTGAAAGACAACACGAAGAAAGACAACTACAACATTACAGTTGTAAAAGGAACACTTACAGTTACCCAGGATAAGAACGAAGTTGTTGTAACGATCAAAGGTCATACAAGCAGTGCAAAATATGATGGCAAAGATCACACAGCAGAAGGATATGACGTAAGCATTAATAATAAGAAGTATCACGCATCTGATTTCACATTCAAAGGAACAGATAACGTTACGAAGAAAGATGCCGGAACATATCCGATGGGACTGAAAGAGTCTGACTTTGTAAATAACAGTACAGATTTTGCAAAAGTAACATTCGTAGTTACAGACGGAAGTCTTACAATTGAGAAGAGAACCGTTACTTTAGGATCTGCAACAGCAAGCAAAGTATATGACGGAACTGCTCTGACAAGTAAAGACATTACTGTTGGCGGTGATGAATTTGTAGACGGCGAAGGTGCAACATACGATGTAACCGGAAGCCAGACAGCAGTCGGAAGCAGCGATAATACATTTACTTATGAGCTTAACAAGAATACAAAAGCAGGTAACTACACGATTACAACGTCTGTTGGAACACTGACAGTTACACCGCAGAGTATTACACCAGATCCGGACAACCCGGATTCTTACAAGGGAATTACAATCAATGATCCATCCGATCACATTTACGATGGCGAAGCACACAAATGGGCGCCGGAAGTAAAAGACAAAGATGGAAATGTCTTGAAAGAAGGAACCGATTACGAAGTAAGTTATGACAAAGATAACTTTACGGATGTATCAACAATTAAAGTAACAATCAAAGGAAAAGGTAACTACACAGGAACGGTTACAAAAGAGTATAAGATCACACCTAGACCGGTAACACTGACATCAGCAGATGCGAAGAAAGTCTATGACGGTAAAGCATTAACGAAGGAAGAAGTTACTGCAAGCAGAGGTGAGAACGAAGGATTCGTTGGAAACGACGGAGCAGACTACAATGTAACCGGAACACAGACCGTTGTGGGAACAAGCAAGAACACATTTGGTTATACGCTTAAGAGTGGAACACTTGCAAAGAATTATGCGATCACAAAGGTAGAAGGAACTCTGGAAGTAACACCGGTAACAGACAAAGTTACAGTAACTATCCAGGAGAACAGCGGTAAGTTCACTTATGACGGAACAGAGAAAACCGTAAAAGGATATGAAGTAGAAAGCATCAGCAATAAATTGTACTCTGAAAATGATTTCTCATTCAGTGGTAAGGATACAGTGAAGGGAACAGATGCCGGAACTTATGATATGGAACTTACAGCAAAAGATTTTGCTAACAACAATGCAAACTTCAGCAATGTCGAATTTATCATCAAAGACGGCACACTGAAGATCGACAAGAAAGATGTCACCCTGACTTCTGCATCCGCAACAAAGATGTATGACGGTAAGGCACTGACAAAAGATGAAGTAACAGCGGAAGGTTTTGTTGGAAACGACGGAGCAACATACAACGTAACCGGAAGTCAGACAGAAGTAGGTAAGAGTGATAACACATTTACATACGAACTGAAGAAAGGAACAAATCCGGATAACTACAATATTAAGACTGTAAATGGTGAACTTGAAGTAACACCGTCTGATCAGAAAGTTGTAGTTACGATCAAAGAAAACAGTGGAAAAGAGACATACGACGGAACAGAGAAGACCGTAACCGGTTACACTGTTGAAAATATCAGCAGCAAACTTCCGTATGCAGAGAAAGACTTCGAGTTTAACGGCGATGCAACTGTGAAGGGAACAAACGCCGGAACTTATAACATGGAGTTGAAACCGGGAGATTTTAAGAACATTAACAAGAACTTTAGTAATGTATCTTTCGAGATCATCGACGGAACACTGACGATCGACAAACGTGACGTTACACTGACAAGTGCAAGTGACAGCAAAGCATATGACGGAACAGCACTGGAAAATAAAAATGTAACAGCAGAAGGCTTTGTTGGAAATGACGGAGCAACATACAACGTAACCGGAAGCCAGACAGAAGTAGGTTCAAGTGATAACACATTTACATACGAACTGAACGAAGGTACAAACAAAGACAACTACAACATCAAGACTGTAAACGGTAAACTGACCGTAACAGAAAATGCAGATGAAGTAGTCGTAACAATTACAGAGAAGAGTGGCACTGTTAAATACGATGGTAAAGAACATACTGTAGAAGGCTATGATGTAACAAATATCAGCAACAAGCTTTACACAGAGAAAGACTTTACATTCAGCGGAGACGCAACAGTCAAAGGAACAAATGCCGGAACTTACAATATGGAAGTGAAAGCAGGCGATTTCAAGAATACGAATAAGAACTTCAGTAAAGTGAAATTCGTCATTGTAGATGGAACATTAACCATTGAAAAACGTACAGTGATCATGACAAGTGCATCCCAGAATAAAGTATATGATGGTAAAGCACTGACAAACAAAGACGTAACCGAAACAGGTGATGGATTTGTTAAGGGCGAGGGAGCATCCTATGATGTAACCGGAAGCCAGACGGATGTAGGTAAGAGTGATAATGAATTTACTTACAAACTGAACAAAGATACAAGCAAAGATAACTACATGATCGAAACGAACAAAGGTACATTGGAAGTTACACCTGTAACAACAGCCGTAAAAGTTACGATCAAAGAAAATGGTGGCACGTTTAAGTACGATGGAGAGAAGAAGACAGTAACTGGTTATACCGTGAAAGCAATCACTAATCCATTGTATACAGAAAATGACTTTACATTCGGTGGAACAGCAAGTGTAGAAAGAACAAATGCCGGAACATACGATATGGAAGTGAAAGCAGCAGACTTCAAGAACATCAGCAAGAACTTTACAAATGTTACATTTGAAGTAGAAGATGACCAGCTGGTAATTGAAAAACGTAAAGTAACATTAACAAGTGCAACCGACAAGAAGGTTTACGATGGAACAGCGTTGAAGAACAATGAAGTTACTGTAACAGGTGACGGATTTGCAGCAAATGAAGGTGCAGCATACGACGTAACCGGAAGCCAGACAAATGTAGGTGAAAGCGACAACGCATTTACTTACGTACTCAACAAAGGTACAGATGCCAAAAACTACGAGATCACCAAGACAGAAGGTAAGCTTACTGTTACACCGGTAACAGACAAAGTAACCGTAGTTGTTAAGGAAAACAGCGATACAGTAAAATATGATGGAACAACCAAATCCGTAATAGGATACACGGTAAAGAGTATCAGCAATCCACTGTATCAGACAAAGGACTTCACATTTAGCGGAGATGCAAGTGTAAACGGAACAGATGCCGGAACATACGATATGGAAGTGAAAGCATCCGATTTCGCAAACATCAGCAAGAACTTCACAAATGTAGAGTTCAAAGTAGAAGATGGCACACTGACCATTGAAAAACGTAAAGTAACATTGACAAGTGCAAGCGACGAGAAAGTTTACGATGGCAAAGCACTGACAAATGCTCAGGTAGATGTAGGTGGAGATGGATTTGCAACAGGCGAAGGAGCATCCTATGATGTAACCGGAAGTCAGACAAATGTAGGTTCAAGCGACAACACATTTACATATGAATTGAATTCTGGAACAAACAGTAAGAACTACACAATTACAACAAAAGAAGGAACGTTAAAGGTAACACCTGTAACAGATTCCGTTGTTGTAAAAGTAAAAGAAAACAGTGGCACAGAGAAATACGATGGAACGAAGAAGACCGTCGAAGGTTATACAGTGACAAGCATCAGTAACCCGCTGTATACAGAGAAAGATTTCGAATTTAACGGAACAGCAAAAGTAAGTGGAACAAATGCCGGTGAATACGACATGGAAGTGAAAGCATCTGATTTCGCAAACATCAGCAAGAACTTCACAAATGTTACATTCGAAGTGGAAGACGGAAAACTGATCATCGAAAAGAGAAATGTCACATTAACAAGTGCAAACGACAGCAAGGCATACGACGGAAAAGCACTGAAGAACGATACAGTAACAGTAAGTGAAGATGGATTCGTAAAAGGCGAGGGAGCATCTTATGATGTAACCGGAAGCCAGACAGAAGTCGGCGAGAGCGATAACACATTTACTTACAAGCTTAATAAGGGAACAGACGAGAACAACTACAATATTAAGAAAGTAGAAGGAAAACTCGTTGTAACCGCAAGCAAAGATGAAGTAGTTGTAACAATTACAGAAAACAGTGGAACATTCAAATACGATGGAACAGAGAAATCTGTAAGCGGATATCAGGTAACAGACATCAGCAACAAGCTGTATACCGCAAATGACTTCAAGTTCAGCGGAAACGCAAGTGTGAAAGGAACAAAAGCCGGAACTTACGATATGGAAGTGAAAGCATCTGATTTCAAGAACACAAATAAGAACTTCGGCAAAGTCACATTTGTCATCGTAGATGGAACATTAACCATTGAAAAACGTAATGTAACTCTGACAAGTGCTTCTGTAAGCAAGGAGTACGATGGAACTGCACTGACAAGCAAAGATGTAACTGTAACAGGTGACGGATTTGCAGCAGGCGAAGGAGCAGCATATGATGTAACCGGAAGCCAGACAAATGTAGGTAAGAGCGATAATGAGTTTACTTACAAGCTGGACAAGGGAACAGACGCTGACAACTACGTGATCAAAACAGAAAAAGGTACTTTGGAAGTAACACCGGTTACAAGCGAAGTAGTTGTTAAGATCAAAGAAAACAGTGGCACAGAGAAATATGACGGAACAGAGAAATCTGTAAACGGATACAAAGTAACAAGCATCAGCAACAAGCTGTACACAGAAAAAGATTTCGAGTTCAGCGGAGATGCAAGCGTGAAGGGAACAGATGCCGGAACATACGATATGAATGTGAAGGCAGCAGACTTCAAGAATATCAGTAAGAACTTCGGTAAAGTGAAATTCGAAGTAGAAGACGGACAACTCGTAATCGAGAAACGTAAAGTCACACTGACAAGTGCATCAGACGAGAAGGTTTATGATGGAACAGCACTTAAGAATAATGAAGTAACTGTTGGCGGAGACGGATTCGCTGAAGGCGAAGATGCAGCATATGACGTAACCGGAAGCCGCACAAATGTAGGTGAAAGCGACAATACATTTACTTACAAGCTGAACAAAGGCACAAAAGCCGATAACTACGAAATTACAACAAAAGAAGGAACACTGAAAGTAACACCTGTAACAGATAAAGTTACAGTTAAGATCAAAGGTAACAACGATAAGTCCAAATATGACGGAAGCAAGAAGACGGTTGAAGGCTACGTAGTTGATATCAGCAACAAGCTGTACACGGAGAAAGATTTCGAGTTCAGCGGAACAGATAAAGTGAGCGAAACAAACGCAGGCTCTTACGACATGGGTATGACTGCAGGAGATTTCGCAAACATCAGCAAGAATTTTGCAAATGTTGTATTTGAAGTAGAAGACGGACAGCTGGTAATTGAAAAACGTAAAGTAACGATGACCAGTGACTCCGGAAGCAAAGCTTACGATGGTGAAGCACTTACCAAGAAGCATGTAACGGAGAGCGAAGATGGATTCGTGAAGGGCGAAGGAGCAGCATACGATGTAACCGGAAGCCAGTTATATGTAGGTGAGAGTGATAACGAATTTACTTATGAACTGAACAAAGGAACGAAGGCTGACAACTACGACATTACAGTTGTAAAAGGAAAGCTGACCGTAACTGCAAGCAAGGAAGAAGTAGTCGTAACGATCACAGAAAACAGTGGAACATATAAATACGATGGAACAGAAAAATCCGTAACAGGATACAAAGTAACAAGCATCAGCAATAAGCTGTACAGCAAAGATGATTTCGAATTTAGTGGAAATGATAAAGTAAGCGGAACAGATGCAGGATCTTATGATATGAATCTGAAAGCTTCCGATTTCAAGAACACAAATAAGAACTTCGACAATGTGAAATTCGTCATCGTAGATGGAACACTGACCATCGAGAAACGTAAAGTAACAATGACCAGTGAAGATGCTGGCAAGACATATGACGGAACCGCGCTGACAAATAAAACTGTAAATGAAAGCGGAGACGGATTCGCAGAAGGCGAAGGTGCAACATATGATGTAACCGGAACTCAGACAAATGCAGGTTCAAGTGATAACACATTTACCTACAAACTGAACAAGGGAACAAAGGCTGACAACTATATCATCGAGACAAAAGAAGGTAAGCTGACAGTCACACCGGTAACTGCAGAAGTTACAGTAAATATTAAAGAGCATAGCGGTAAGAAACTGTATAACGGTAGCGAACAGAGCGTAAGCGGCTATGATGTAACAAATATCAGCAATGCACTGTACAAAGTAAAAGACTTTGAATTCGGCGGAAATGATACAGTAAGTGGAACAAATGCCGGAAGCTATGACATGAACATTACACCGGCAGACTTCAAGAACATCAGCAAGAACTTTACAAATGTCAAATTCGTGATCGAAGATGGCAAGCTGGTAATCGAGAAGAGAAATGTCACACTGACATCCGCATCCGATGAAAAAGTTTATGACGGAAAAGCATTGACAAATGATACAGTGAAAGTAAGCGGAGATGGATTTGTACTTGGTGAGGGCGCAACATACAGCGTAACCGGAAGCCAGTTGGATGCAGGCGAAAGCGACAATGCATTTACATACAAACTGTTTGACAATACAAGTGCTGATAACTATATCATTAAGACAGAAAAAGGTAAATTAAAAGTTACACCGGTAACAGACGAAGTAGTCGTAACAGTCAAAGGAAACAGCAAAGATGCAACTTACGACGGCGACGAAAAGACAGCAGAAGGTTATAAAGTAACAGACATCAGCAACAGCCTGTACACAGACAATGATTTCACATTTACAGGTGATGCAAGCGTGAAAGCAACAGATGCCGGACAGTACTGGATGGATGTGAAGTCTTCCGACTTTACAAATATCAGTAAGAACTTCACAAATGTCAGATTCGTATTTGAAAATGGTGTGCTGACGATCGGAAAGAGAAATGTGATCCTCACATCTGCATCCGACAGCAAAGCATACGATGGCAAACCTTTAACAAATGATGAGGTAACCGTAGGCGGAGAAGGATTTGCGAAGGGCGAAGGCGCAGCATACGATGTAACCGGAAGCCAGTTAAATGTCGGAACCAGCGACAACACATTTACTTATGAACTGAATGCCAATACAAAGGCTGACAACTACAATATTGAATTAGTAGAAGGAAAGCTTACTGTAACCGCAGATGAAAATGAAGTTGTTGTAACAATCACTGAGAACAGAGGAAACAAGAAGTACGACGGACGTGCACACAGTGTAAGCGGATACAAAGTAACTGATATCAGCAACAAGCTGTACACAGCAGATGACTTCAAGTTTAACGGTGATGCAACAGTGAAGGGAACAGATGCCGGAACATACGACATGGATGTGAAAGCAGATGATTTCGAAAATGTAAATAACAACTTTGCGAAAGTAACATTCGTGATCATCGATGGTAAACTTACAATCGAGAAACGTGATGTAACACTGACAAGTGCGGATGCAAGCAAGGTTTACGATGGAACTGCACTGACAAGCAAGAAAGTAACTGTAAGCGGAGAAGGATTTGCGAAGGGTGAAGGAGCTACATACAATGTAACCGGAACACGGACCAATACCGGAACCAGCAAGAATACATTTACTTACACATTGAAGAATGGAACAAAAGCAGCAAATTACAACATTAAGAAGGTAGAAGGTAAGCTGACAATTACAGCGGCACCGGTAACACCACCGAATACGTCGAATACGCCGGCAAACCCGACACCACAGAACAGAAATGTTGTTCAGAGAGTTGTAACTTCTGTAAGAAACGTACCTTCAAGAATCGCAAGAGCAGTACAGGAAACAGGCGCGAAGGTTCGTGAGTTAGTAAATGCAGGCGATAACAATGTACCACTTGGAAACCAGAAATTGGATGACCATAAGTGTTGTGTACTCCATTTCCTGATTATGTTGTTAACAGCAATCCTGTATGGATTCTTTACACATAACCTGAAGAAACGTCAGAAGAAGTTATTCGAAGTGAGAGAGGAACTTGATACCGAACTTGCAAAGAGAGGACTTCCAACGACGAAAGAGCAGAAGCAACAGTAGAAAATGTAGCAGGAAAAGGAGGTAAAACATATGCGTTATTATGAATTTGTGCATAACTTAGGAATACATTCCTGGGATATACCGGCACTGATCGTTGCAGTTATACTGGTTGTCATGATCCTGGTACATCACCGGAATCAGAAGAAACGATTAAATGACTTTGAGGATGACCTGGATCAGAAGATCCAGGAAATCCGCGAAGAGATGGCAGAAAACCAGCCGGAAATGGCAGCAGGTGAAACTGTACAGGCAGGAGAAGCAGTTCAGGCAAATGGAACTGCCAAAGTATAAAAAGGAGGTAAGCAGATGAGATATATTATCGAACATACAAAGCTCGGCTTTGACTGGCTCGACCTCCTGGCACTGATCATTCTGCTTGTAGTAGTGATCGTGTGGGCGGTAAGACGCCATAATTTAAAAAGCGAACAGAAAGATCTGGAAGATCAGTTGTCTGACTTGTATGCAGATGATTCTCTGGACGCAGAAGAAGCGGATGGAGAGGAAACTGACAGTTCTGACGCAGATTAGTCAGAGAGACTGGATCAAAGCAAAACTGCTCAGATGAGAAGTGATTAAATTATAAGTAGACATGTCTGAGTGAGTAAAGTGAAAAAAGAGGCGTTGTTTTTGTGGCGGGAGACCCGCTACAGAGCAACGCTTTTTTTTGATTATAGCATCCGAAGGAAGATGTCAGTAATAATTCGGCAAATTATGGTGATGGAGGCAGCTTGATATCCCTGATAGAGAGTGTTGAAGAAGAGGGGATATAGTGAAATATCCCTAAGCGGCCGGTAAGCCAGAAGGAGATACAGGAGAGTATCCCCAAATGTGTATTGGAAAGCAGAAGAAGATAAAAGAAAAATTCTTTGCCTATCTTAGCCTTAGTGAGTTAAAATAACAGTATACAATACTTGCAGAGGGAAACTGCAGATATAGAAGGTAAGCTGAAAAATAAGCAAGAAAGCTTACATGAGAAAGAACAGGAAAGAGCTTGCTAAAGAACAGGAGGAGAAAAATGGCTAATAATTTCAATTATTATTCACCGACGGAAGTTGTATTCGGAAAGGGGACACATGCACAGACAGGCGCATACGTGAAGAAATATGGCGGAACAAAGCTTCTAATCGTGTATGGAAGTGACCGGGTGTTGAAAAATGGGGTGATGGATGCGGTTACGGAATCTGTAAAGACAGAAGGAATTACATATGAGCTGCTTGGTGGTGTTGTGCCGAATCCACATTTGTCAAAAGTATATGAAGGAATCGAGCTCGGCAAGAAAATGGAAGCGGATTTTGTACTGGCAGTCGGTGGAGGATCTGTCATAGATACCGTGAAAGCGATTTCCTATGGACTGGCGGAGCCGGAAGAAGATGTGTGGACCTTATTTGCACATACAAGAACAGCAAAGAAATTCTTGCCTGTAGCGTCCGTTTTAACGATTGCGGCAGCAGGAAGCGAGACAAGTAACAGCTGCGTTATTACAAAGGCAGATACGAAGGATAAGAGGGCTTATGACGATGATATCAGTCGCCCGAAGTTTGCAATTATGAATCCAGAGCTTACCATGTCCCTGCCGGACTATCAAACAGAGTGTGGCTGCGCAGATATCATGATGCATACCATGGAGCGTTATTTTACAAATGGCGGAAATATGGAGCTGACAGACGCTATCGCGGAGGGCTTACTGCGCACCGTCATGACATATGCAAAGATCTTGCATACGGACCCGGAAAATTACGAAGCGAGAGCAGAAGTAATGTGGGCCGGTTCACTGGCACATAACAATCTGACCGGTTGTGGCAATGATGGTGGAGATTTTGCAACCCATATGCTGGAACATGAGATGGGCGGAATGTTTGATGTGACACACGGCGCCGGTCTTGCAGCAATCTGGTCAAGCTGGGCAAGATATGTATGCAAAGACGCGCTTCCAAGATTCGAACGCTATGCAAGAAACGTAATGGGCGTGACCGGAGAAGGTACAGACGAAGAGATCGCTGAAAAAGGAATCCAGGCAATGGAATCATTTTACCGTGAGATCAATATGCCGACAAATATGCAAGAACTTGGAATCAAGCCTACAGATGCCCAGATGCGAGAAATGGCAAAAAGATGTGCCGCAGCATGTGGCGGAAGCCAGGGATCTGCAAAAGTATTACACGAGGAAGATATGTACGAAATTTACAAGTTATCCCAATAATGTGGATAACTTCGTGGAAAAACGGGGGATAATCTGTGGAAACCATGTGGAAAATAAAGAGGGGACGGGGCATTTTTAGAAAGTGCCAGGTGCAAATTAAAAAGGGGACGGGGATTTTCTAGAAAATCCCCGTCCCCTTTTTAATTTAAATCGCAAGCTTCAGAATCTCAACAAACTCTTTCACATGTAGTGGTACGTAATGTCCTACCGGAGCGGTGTCATTGTGTGTAGCTCTGTTAGCCATTTCTTCGAAGTGTGCATCGTCGATTTCCATCTCTGTGAGGGAAGTACGAAGATTCAGTGACTGGAAGAATTCTTTTAACTTATCGGCTAAGATGTAAGCGAGTTCTTTTTCGGTGTAGTTGTATGGATCAGCATCGAATACACGAACAGCAAGCTGGGCAAGTTTGTAAGGCTTAACTTCAGCCATGTATTTGCACCATGCTATGAGAATTACTGCCATTCCTTCGCCGTGTGTAATACCATACTGGGCGCTGAGCTCGTGCTCGATTCTGTGTGAACCCCAGTCAGCGGCACGTCCTGTATCCAGAATTCCGTTGTGAGCAACAGATGCAAGCCACTGGATCTCGGCACGGGCATCATAGTTTGCAGGATCTTTCATCAGACGTTTGGCATTGATCATTGCTGCCTGAACAGCACCTTCGATCATGTAGTCAGTTGTATCGGTGTGAGCAACATCAGAGAAATATCTCTCTAACAGGTGGGAGAGGATATCAGCACATCCGCAGGATGTCTGGTATGCCGGAAGTCCCATGGTATATTTTGGGTTCATGATCGCAAATTTCGGAATGATCATGTCATCTTCGAATCCTAATTTCATCAATCCATTAGAAACGATTGCTGCATTGGATGTCTCAGATCCACTTGCCGGAAGAGTTGTGATAGCGCCAACCGGAACTGCTGTTTCCGGTGTTGCTGATCCATCAAAGAAATCCCATACATCTCCATCGTAAGGAATACCAAGTGCGATGGATTTTGCTGTATCGACAGAACTTCCGCCGCCTGCAGCGAGTACGAAGTCTGTCTTGTGCTCTTTACAAACTTTAACAAGGTCACGAATCAGTTCGATCTTCGGGTTCGGAACAACTTCCCCACATTCCTGGAAATCGATTCCAAGTTTATCGCAGGCATCTTTGATAACATCCCAGATACCAAGTGTTTTGATGAAATCTCCGCTGTAAACAAACATCAGAGAAGTAACTTTATATTCTTTTAAAAGATCGTACATATTATTTTCAGCTCCGTCACCGAAGAAGATGCGGGCCGGGTTTCTATAGTGAAAGTTTAACATTTGTATTGCCTCCTGAGGGTTCTATACCTGATTTATAGTATTTAGCAATAACAAATGGGAATGTTGCATTGTTGCAATTTATCTTCCCATACATCGGATAGACGTTTATCTGTGATAATCATATCAATATCTTTCAAATCTGTGATCTTATATTCCGCAGTATCTGAAAATTTGGTATGGTCAGCGACCAGATAATGTTTACGTGATTGAGAGATGAAAGCTTTTCTTACCTGGCTTTCGTTCATATTGTTGTCGAGCAGACCGTGGGTTAAGTCGATGGCTGAGTTGCTGATAAAGCACTTATCTGCAATGTAATAGGATATCGCATCCGTAGTCTGATATCCTGTAAATGAATTGGAACGCTGACGGAATGTTCCGCCAAGTGCAATAAGCTTCAAGGCAGAAGATTGATTGCCAAATAAATTTATAATACGAAGAGAGTTAGTAATAATGGTCATTTTCTGATTCCGTTGCACAAGTTCCTTAGCAAGTGCCAGGCAGGTTGTACTGCAATCTAAAAAAATGGTATCTCCTTCTTTAATAAAGCGATCAATTGCACATGCTGCAAGTCGTTTTTTTTCCTGTGAGAAAAATGTTTCACGTAATTGTACGGGTGCACCTTTGTCATCTGCATCCGGCAGGAATGCTCCGCCATGGATACGCTTCAGCTTGTTCTGTGCTTCCATTTCCTTTAAATCCCTTCGGATCGTTTCTTCACTACAATTCAGCTTCTGACTCATTGTGGATATCAAGATGCTTCCATATGTATGAAGTTCCTCGTCCAGATGTTTTTGTCTGTCGATCTTTAACATAACTCGTAAATCCTTTCAATATTGTTATAGGAAAAATATATAATATTATTGAATGCATGAATATAATACCAAAAAAACTCGCATTTTTCAACATTAAAATTAAGAAAAATTGGAGTGAGTTGTGAAAATGACTATAAAAGACAAGAAAATACCAAAGAAAGTAAAAAAAATCAACAAAAATAGTGTTGACAAATGTGTAACAATGTTGTAATTTGTTGTTATAGCAAAACAGACGAAGGAGGGTAGACGTAATAAAATGTGATTTTGAGAGGTATTTAGGAAAAATGACATTTTATGTTGAATGCAAGCGCACAACAACATGACACAGTATCAAAATTCAATTCAAGCGAACGTTATTGTTAATGAAGAAACGGATACAAAACAAAAGACCACAAGATAATCCAGGAACTTCATTAAAAAAAGAAATTACATATAACGTTAAGAAAGGAAGAGTAAAATGGAAAACACTAACAACAAGAAAGGAAGCTTTATGGGGTTATTACCTCTGGTAATATTCCTGGTAGTTTATTTCGCAATGGGTATCGGAACCGGAGATTTCGGTAACTTCCCATTAATGATCGGTATCTTTTTAGCATCCGGAATTTCATTATTTATGAAAAGCCCGGTAGCTGAGAAAAAAACATTTACAGAGAAAATGGTTATGTTCTGCAAAGGTGGCGGAGATGACACATTGATCCTGATGGTAATCATCTACATGCTGGCCGGAGCATTCTACGGAGTAGCAAGCGGAATGCACGCAACAGATACAGTAACAAACATCGGTATTTCAATTTTGCCGACCAACATGATCCTTCCGGGATTATTCTTAATCGGTTGTGTACTGAGTTTCTCAATGGGAACTTCAATGGGTACTGTAGCAGCCTTGATGCCAATCGGAATTGATATCGCATCTAAAACAGGCGTAAGCTTAGCACTTATCAGCGGTATAGTAGTAGGTGGAGCAATGTTCGGTGATAACCTTTCCTTCATTTCTGATACAACAATCGCAGCAACAACAACACAGGGAATTGGAAACAAAGAAAAATTTAAAGCAAACATTTTCATGGTTGGACCTGCTGTTATCATTACAGTAGTAGCACTTGCATTGTATCCGATTGATGCAACTAAGATTTCCACAGGTGGAGCAATCAACTTTGTGAACTTAGTTCCTTATATTTTAATCATTGCATTATCTCTGGCAGGAATGCATGCAGTAATGGCTATGACAATTTCCGTTATTTCCGGAATGGTTATCGGAGTTTTCCACGGAGATTTCTCATTTGTAAAATCATTCACGGTTGTACACGATGGTATGATGGGTATGCAGGACATGGCAGTCATCGCTATCTTCGTAGGTGGTCTTGTTGCAATCATGCAGTATCTGGGTGGTATCGACTGGTTGCTGAACAAACTGGCTAAGGGAATGAAATCCAAAGTAGGTGCAGAACTTAGTATCGCAGCACTTGTAAGTTTAGTAGACGTAGCAACAACAAACAACACAATTTCAATCATCGCTGTTGGACCGATCGCAAAAGATATCTCAGAAGAGTTTGATATCGCTCCGGCAAGAACAGCCAGCATTCTTGACCTGTTCTCATCTGCATTCAATGGTTTAACACCATATGCAGGACAGTTACTGACAGCCGGTGCTATGGCTAAGATCGCTCCTGTAACTATTATGCCATATGTATGGTATGACATTCTCATGATCATTTTCGGTGTAATCTTTATTGTCATCGGATGGCCGAAATTCAAAGGAAAAGTTGCAAAAGCAAACTAAGAACAGAAATTAAAGACAGAAAGCAGGAATTTAAAAATGGATAAATATTCAAAGCATTTTTTGCTGAATGTTGATACAGCAAAAGAATATGCAGTAGAAAAAGTTGGATATTTTAAAGAAGACGAAAAATTAGAAGCAATCGAGATCGGTGATGGAAACATCAACTATGTATTTAAAGTCTGGAATCCGGAAACAGGAAAATCTCTGATCATCAAACAGGCAGATACCGTTCTTCGTTCATCAGGAAGACCGCTTGATATGCATCGTAATAAAATTGAAGCAGAGATTCTTGGTATTGAAGGAAAATTATCAGAAGGATTTGTTCCGGAAATTTACCTCTATGATGAGAACATGTATGCATTATCTATGGAAGATATTTCCGCTTACAAGAACCTTCGTACAGAGATGGCAGCAGGTAAGACCTTCCCGAAACTTGCAGATGATATTGCAACTTTTATGGCAGATACGCTGCTTCCAACAACAGATCTGATCATGAACAGAGCAGAGAAGAAAGAAAAAGTAAAATTATTTACAAACCCGGAACTTTGCGATATTTCAGAAGATCTGGTATTTACAGAGCCATACTATGATTACAAGGGACGTAACATCATCCTGGATCAGAATATGGATTTTGTAAAAGAAAAACTCTATGGAGATGAAGACCTGCATGCAGAGGTAGGACAGCTTCGTGATGACTTTATGAATCATGCACAGGCACTGATCCACGGAGATTTACATTCAGGTTCTATTTTCGTAAATCAAGAAGGAACAAAGGTAATCGATCCTGAATTTGCATTCTATGGACCAATGGGATATGATATCGGTAATGTAATCGGAAACCTGTTCTTTGCCTGGGCAAACAAATACTACACAGATTCTGAAAATACAGAATTCCTGACATGGATTGAGAAGACAATCGGAGAAGTTACAGATAAATTCAAAGAAAAATTCTCAGCAAAATGGGATGCGCTTGTTGAATTCCCGCTGTACAAGACAGAAGGATTCAAGAAATATTACACAGACAAAGTAATGGCAGATTCCTTTGGATATGCCGGAACAGAAATCATCCGTCGTGTCGTTGGAGACTCAAAAGTAAAAGAAGTTACTTCTGTTACAAATGTGGACCAGAGAGTACCGATGGAGAGAGCTTTGATCCAGATTGGTATTAAGCTGATCAAGGAAAGAAGAACTCTGAAAGACGGAGCAGCAATCAAAGCTGTGGGTAAAGAATATTTAAAATAAGTAAAGAAATCACTTTCCGGGCTGGTAAAACGGTCCGGAAAGTATCTATAAGAAAAGGAAGATGTATGATGGAAAGATGTGATCAGGATTTGGCATTCATGCTCCAGTATGAAAATGTAGCATGGTATGAGAATGGAAAAGTAAGAATATTAGACCGTAGAATTTATCCTACAGAGGTAAAATTTGTTGAGTGTACAACTTATAAAGAAGTTGCACAGGCAATCACAGATATGGTTACGCAGAGTGCAGGACCATATACAGCAGCTGGTATGGGAATGGCGCTGGCAGCACACGAAGTAGAAGGAAAGACAGAAGAAGAGCAGATCAAGTTCTTAACACAGGCTTCTTATGATATTTCACATGCAAGGCCGACAACAGCAAACCGTATGGGAATTATCACAGAAGGCTGCTTAAAGGTTGCAAAAGAAGCACTTGCAGAAGGAAAAAGTGCAGTAGAAGCATGTTTCAACAGAACTGTTGATTCTCTGAACAGAAGATATACAACAATGGGTAAAGTCGGAGAGAACCTGGCAGCTCTGTTCCCGAAGAACGGAACAATCCTTACACAGTGCTTCGGTGAGACAATCATCGGAATGATGCTTCGTGCAGCAAGAAAGAACAACAACGATATTAAAATCTTCTGTGCAGAGACAAGACCGTATCTGCAGGGAGCTAGACTGACATCTACATGCTGTGCACAGATGGGATTCGATACAACAGTTATTACAGATAATATGGTAGCTTATTCTATGCAGCACAAAGGTATCGATCTCTTTACTTCAGCAGCAGATACGATCGCAAGAGATGGTCATATTGCTAATAAGATCGGTACTTTCCAGATTTCCATTCTGGCAAAATATTTCGGAATTCCATACTATGTAACAGGAATCCCGGATGAAGACAAAATGTACGGAAAAGATATCGTTATCGAGGAAAGAGATCCTGCACAGGTACTTTCTTACCGAGGTATCCCGAATACAATTCCGGAAGTAAAAGGAATCTATCCATCATTCGATATAGTACCGCCACATCTCATCAGTGGTGTTGTAACAGATAAAGGTGTCTATGTACCGTATCTGTTAAATGATTACTTCAAAGGTGAAGTGAAAGACTTCTACTAAAATTAAAACATTATAGCCGGGACTTTTGCCCCGACTTTAGATAAAGAAAAGAGGTAAGAGCAATGGTTACATGTATGAATAAAGAGAGAAAATATGGTTCTGTTATTTCTAACGGAAAAGTTTCCGTAGACTGCGACAATCCGACTGAATATGGCGGAGACGGATATGTATTCGGTCCACACGATTTTATCGAAGCCGGATATGCAGCATGTTTGGACGTATGCGCACGTAAGATCTGTGAAGCAGATGGAATTGAATTTAAAAAAGTTATTGTAACAGTAGCACTTGATTATCACGATGATAAAAAAACATACATCAGACACAAGATCGAAGTTACAGGAGTTTCGAAAGAAGTATCCGAAGATGTAGCGAAGAGAGCTTATGATGATTGTCTTGTGAAAAGTAATCTTTCCAAAGAACTTGTATTTGAACCACTTGGAGAGTAGATTTAATAGGAAATAGAAACGACAGCGAACAGGAGAAGAATAAAAAGGAGAAAATGCTAAAATGAAATTATTAATCAGAGCACCTTTTATTGAAAGTGAAAGAAAAAGACTTGAAGCTTATTTTGATGAGATTGTATATGATCCGTGGACAACTACCGGAGAGCGTTATTATGAAGATGAGATGCTGGAAGTTCTGAAGAAAGAACAGCCGGACGCACTGATCACAGAGCTTGACCGTGTAACAGAAAAGGTATTAAACGGATATGACAAACTGATTTTCATCGGAGACTGTCGTGCAAATCCGGCAAATATTGATGTAGAAGCATGCAAGAAAGCAAATATACCGGTTCTCTGCACACCGGCAAGAAATGCACAGGCTGTAGCAGAGATGCTGTCAGGACTTCTTGTAAGCTATATGCGTAACCTGGTTCCGGCAGTACAGTGGATCAAAGACGGTAAATGGGTAGAAGGAACAACTCCTTACTACACATGGATGGGAAACGAGCTTTGCGGAAAGAAAGTCGGATTCGTCGGCTTTGGAGCAGTTGGAAAACATGCAGCTAAGATCCTTGAAGCATATGGCTGTGAGATTTCTTTCTATGATCCATTTGTAGATTTTGTAAAAGACAGCTACAAGAAATGTGAACTGGAAGAGATTTTCAAGAATTCAGATATCGTTTCTATTCATCTTCCGGTGCTTGACAGTACTAAGGGAATGATCAATGCAGATTTATTTGCAAAGATGAAAGAAACAGCTATTTTCGTAAATACAGCAAGAAGTGCAGTTGTAGATGAGACGGCTCTGATGGAAGTATTAAGAAATAAGAAGATCCGCGGAGCAATCTTGGATGTTTTGGAAGTTGAACCTCCGACAGAGGAAGCACTGGAGATTGCAAGACTGGACAATGTACTTCTGACACCACATATCTGCGGTGCAACTTATGAAGTAACAGATCATCAGTCAAGAATTCTGGCTGACCGCATCGATGCATGGATGAAGGAAAATAAATAATTTAATTCAGTTAAATAAGGAGAAAAGCAGATGGAAACAAATTATCTGGTTGTAGATATGGGAACCGGAAATTCCAGAGTAGGACTTGTCAGTGCCGATGGAACCATCTGGGGAATTCGAAATTACGAAAATCAATATTACAAAGATAAACAGTATGAAGATGCACAGTATTTTCTCCCGGAAGAATGGGAACAGAATCTTTTAGACGGCTGTAAAGAGCTGCTGGAGGAGTTTCCGGATCATCCGGTACGTGCGATCACTTCATCCGGAGCCCGAGAAAGTATTGTCCTTTATAATAAAGAAGGAAAGGCTTATCTGGGACTTCCGAATATTGATAACAGAGGCCGTGCATGGATGGCAGAGATTGAAGACTGCACATTCATTTATGAAAAGACCGGTCGCTGGGTAACAGAAGACTTCCCGGCAGCAAAGCTGATGGGATACCGCAAAAAATACCCGGAAGAATTCGAGAGCATTGCAAAGATCACAAGCCTTAGTGAATGGATCGGAGAGATGTTCACTGGAAAACTGGTCATTGAACCGTCACAGGCATGCGAGACACAGCTCTTTGATATCGAAGAAAAAGACTGGTCCGAAAGACTCTGTAAAGACTATGGAATTTCCATGGACATTCTGCCGGAGATCGCCAAAGCCGGAGACAGCCTTGGCACGATTAAGAAAGAAATGGCAGATGAGCTGGGAATCAGCAACGATGCAGAATTCATCGTCGGCGGAGCTGATACACAGATTGCGCTGAAGAGTGTTGGAATGGGTGTCGGAGATGTTGCGGTAGTATCCGGAACGACTTCGCCGGTTGCAACGATCACAGATTATAAATATTATGACAAACAGGAACGCTGCTGGACAGATTCCAACCTTGGCGGAGATACTTACCAGGTTGAGACAAACCCGGGCGTTACCGGACTGAACTATCAGAAGATGAAAGCTTTTCTCTTTCCGGATACTTCTTATGAGGAGTTGGAAGAAGAGATGGCAAAACAGACCGAGTATTTATGTACCGCGTCTTTCTCATCCTTATATTTCTCAGAGAAACGTTCTCTGAAAAAGGGTGGATTTGTCATGAAAGCACCATTTGACGCAACGATGAAACCAATCCATCTGATCTGGGCAGTCGTAGCTGATATTGCATGTTCTATCTATGTACAGTACAGAAGTCTGTGCGAGATGACAGGACATGAGAAAGAATACATTTTAGGATGTGCAGGTGGTTTCCAGTCGAAGATGTTATGCCAGCATTTGGCAGATCTGACAGGAAAGAAACTGATCATCCGGGACGGATTCAGCCAAGCATCCATCAATGGCTGCTTAAGAATCTGTAATGCATATTACGGAATTGAATCCGAAAAAGAGACAGAGCAGGCAGAAACGATTTACACACCGAAAGAGGACAGCCTGATTCTGGAATATTACAAAGAATGGTTGAAAAACCGTCAGATGTTAAATCCTTAAGGGAGTTAGCATAGATTATGAAAAAGAAACAGAAATTAACGAAGAAAGAGGGAAAAACAATGTTAATGCAGGAAGAAAGAGAACAGATTGTAGAATATGGCAAAAAGATGAGCGCTGACAGACTGACATCCGGAACAAGCGGAAATATCAGTATTTATAACGCAGAAAAAGGTTACATGGCTATCAGCCCTTCAGGAATCGGATACTTCGATGTAAAACCGGAAGATGTAGTTATCATGGACCTGGATGCTAATATCGTAGATGGAGACAAGAAACCATCAAGCGAGTGGGCACTTCATACAGCAATGTACAAAACAAAACCAGAATGTAGAGCCGTTGTTCATACACACTCTATGTACTGTACAGTATTTGCAACACTTCGTCAGCCACTGAGAGCAGCTCACTATGTAATCGCAGACGCCGGTGTAGATGAAGTACCATGTGCTCCGTATTGCACATACGGAACACCGGAGCTTGCGAAAGCAGCTTCTGATACAATCGGTGACAGCAACGCAGTTCTGCTTGCTAACCACGGTATGCTCGCTTGCGGCGGAAGCTTAAAGAGCGCTTATTCTCTGGCATGTGGAATGGAATTCTGTGCTGAGTTAGAGTACCGTACAAAGACAATCGGTGGTCCTGTATATCTGTCTAAAGAAGAAATGGCAGAAGTACTGGAAAGCTTTAAGAGCTACGGACAGCCGAAAAAGAAAAACTAATTTATCCGACAATTCACATTTTAAAATAATATAAATAACCCTCCATTCCCTTAATGTACATTGTATAATTAGAGAAGGGAACCCCTTAAATAAAAGAGCCACCGCGAAAGCGATGGCTCTTGCCCTTTTTGTGTGAACTTTGGGTGTAATGGGGACAGGGCCTTTTGAAATGGGGACAGGGCTTTTTAAAATGGGGACAGGGCTTTTTGAAATGGGGACGGGGCTTTTCTCAAAAAGCCCCGTCCCCAGAAGCTGCCAGCGGCAAGGTTTGAGAAGTGAGAAAAATGTGGTATAATGAACAAAACTGTCGAAAGTCTGATTTGGACGCATACGGGGAACGGCAGAAAACAGTAAATGAAAGTAAGGGTAATATATGTTTAATAGGAAAAAAATAGGAAGAAGATGTCTGGCAGCGCTTCTTGCACTGTCTTTATGCCTGGGACCGGTGACGCAGGCAAATGCAGCGAGAACAAACAGTTCAGCAACTGCAAAAACTACAGCCGCGAAAAAGACCGGAAAAAAACGCAAAACAAAAAAGAAGCTGACACCGGAACAGCAGCGGGAAAAAGAATTAAAGAAAGTCTATAAGATGAAGATCCAGTCGAACCAGATCAAGGGCTGGCCGAAAGGACCGGGGACTTACGGAGAGTCCGGAATTGTGATGGATGCCGGTACAGGTGCGATTCTATATGCAAAAAACATTGACACACACGAATATCCGGCGAGTATCACAAAGGTGCTGACAGCATTGGTTGCACTGGAGAATGGCAAGATGGATGATCCGGTTATATTTACAAAAGACTGCGTGTCATTTATTCAACCGGGCGATTCCTCCATCGGGCTGAAAAAAGGGAATAAGATCACGCTGGAACAGGCGTTGTATGCGACACTTCTTGCATCGGCAAATGAAGCTGCGTACGCAGTCGGGGCAAATGTCGGTAAAAATGCCGGACATGATTACAACTGGTTTGTGCAGCAGATGAATGTAAGATGTAAAGAACTGGGTGGAAATAATTCTCATTTTGCAAATACGAATGGTCTGCATGATCCGAATCATTATACGTGCGCCAGAGATATGGCACTGATTGGAAGAGAGTTGTTCAAACATCTGGAATTTTTCAAGATTGTGCAGACATTGAATTACACAATTCCAAAATCAAAGACCGTAGAGAAGCACGAATTTTATCAGAAACATAAGATGTTATGGCCGGGCAATTCGAACTATTATAAATATGTAGTTGGCGGAAAGACCGGGTTTACTTCGGATGCACTGGCAACATTGATCACGATGGCAAAAAAAGGCGATACGAAACTCGTCTGTGTTGTGATGCGTACACACGGAAGAAATATTTTCCCGGATACGAGACATTTATTCGATTATGCATTTAAGAATTTCAAAAAGACTCCGGTTTCCGGCAATGAGACATCAAAAGATGTCGGGGAGATCCTTGCCGATGAAAACAGCGGTTATGTCATGCTGCCAAAAGGGGTAAAATTTTCAGATCTGAAGATGAAGATGGAAGTAGACAAGAGCATGCCGTCCGAAGCAACATTGACTTATACTTACAGAGGCAATCTTATCGGAAGTGCAAGAGCGAAGCTGAGCCAGTCTTATCTGGATGCACACAAGGCAAAAGTTGAGCCAAAATCATCTGTGAAAAATCAGAGTAAAGTTACAAAACCTGGCAAAACTGAGAGGATGATTAAAAATAAAGTCAAAAAAATCCTTCCGGAGAAAATCTGGAAGCAGCTTGCAGCCAAATATCAGCAATACGGAAGAACGAAGAGTTATGAACTCGCCGGGCTGGTGGCTGTTCTGATCGTACTGATTCTGCTGTTTATTGTGCGTTTGATTAAGATGCGACGGTTTAAGAAAAAGCGGAAGAGGAAACGGTAAAGGAGAATAGAGTACGCGCGCATAAAAGAGCTGGAAGACGCCAGAAAATAAGGCGTAGTTATTTCAGTTATAGGTAAGTTCATAAATAGCATATAAGAAATACTAATACCTAAAATTAAAAAATGTAATATTTATATTGACTTTTGAATCCGTAAACGTTAAAATAAAATCAATCAGTGATTAGAAAAATCGGATAAATCGGATAAATCAGAAAAAACTGTAATTATCTACAAAAAATACTGATTAGAAAGAAAAATTAGAATACACACGGAAGTTTTACGGTTGCGAAAGAAACAGGTGGTAGGAAAGAAATTAGAGCTTCTGGCGAGTGTAGTATTCGGACGGAGGTTTAATTATGGAACAGAAACAAGAAAAGTTTAGTACCATAGGTTACATTGCAGCCGCTTTAGGTATGTGTATTGGTACAGGAAATGTCTGGCGATTCCCACGAGTATGTGCGGCGAATGGTGGAGGAGCATTTATTTTAGCCTGGACGATCGCAATGCTGATTTTTGCAGTACCGCTTCTCTCAACGGAGATGGCAATTGGTAAGAAGACCCGGCTTGGATGTATCGGTTCTTTCCGTAATGTTGGTGGAAAGAAATATACATGGATGGGATTTTTCGTGGCAGCAGTTTGTTTTTTCCTGATGAGTTATTATTGTGTACTTCAGGGATATTGTATGAAATATGCGGTAAATTCAGTTACCACATTTAAAGCGAATCTGACAACCGAGACTACATCAGCAATGTGGACAGCATTTACAGATTCTAAATGGCAGGTTATTTTATTCCACGCAATCGGATTTGCAGTTGCATGTTTTATCGTTTATCAGGGAATTGCCGGTGGTATCGAGCGATTCTGTAAAGTAGCGATCCCGTCATTATTTGTCATTCTTGTCGGACTTGCAATTTACGCAGTTACATTAAATGGAGCAAGTCAGGGACTGCAGTATCTTTTTACAATTAAGAAAGAATATCTTCTCAGTCCGAATACATGGATCCAGGCATTTATCCAGGCAGCATGGAGTACCGGCGCCGGATGGGGATTCATTATTACATATGCAAACTATGTTGGAAAAGATGAAGACGTTCCGACAAGCTGTCTGATCATGGGACTTGGTGATAACCTTGGAGCCATCCTTTCAGCACTTGTAGTAATTCCTGCAATCTGTGCACTTTCTGCAACACCGGAAGCAGCAAATGAGGCACTTGGCCAGGGTAACTTCGGACTTACATTTATTTATATTTATCAGTTATTTACAACAATTCCGGGTGGAAGATTTATTTCATTTATCTTCTTCGGACTGCTTGCAATTGCAGCTATTACATCACTGTTCTCGATGATCGAGGTCGGTGTCAAATGTGTAGTTGACCTTGGCGTATCCCGTAAGAAAGCAGTTGTTGGTGTTTGCTTTGCAGGATTCCTTGTAGGATGTTTCTCATGCTGGTCATTAATCAACATCGATAATCAGGACTGGGTATGGGGAATTGGACTTTTAGTAAGTGGTGCGTTTATTGCAGTGCTTGCATGGAAATATGGAGTAGAAAAATTGCGTACAGAAGAAGTCAATGCAAAAGGCGCAGACGTACATTTACCAAAAGCATACTATACTGCATGTATGTATATTATTCCTGTTTTAGTAGTAGGAATGGTTGGTTACTGGCTTTTTCAGACAAAAGAATGGTTCCCGAATACATGGCTGAATCCATTTATTATACAGGATAATACGGGAACAGTATTACTTCAGTTTGCAGTTGTTATTGTTGTAGGTATTGCACTTTCCAAATTCTTCAATAGTAAAACTGCAAAAGGCGAGATGAAAGAAGACGAGATCGCAAAATAATAGAAAGAAGGTATGTGTTATGACGATGGATGCAATTATTATGATGGTAATTACAATTGTAGGATATGTTGGTGGATTTGTTTACTTTCTTTCAAGAGTGTTTAAAAAAGAAAGAATGAAAGCAAAAGAGCAGAGTAAATAAGTGTTTATAAAATAAGAGCGGTGCACATATGAGTGTATCGCTTCTTTTTTTTGAATAAAACCTATTGACATAGTAGGTTTATAGTGATAGTATACTTTACATGAAGAAGAGATAAGGAGATGAACAAGATGATCAGAAACTGTAGTGCAGTGAGAAAACACTGGCGAATGTTAGTTTATCAATTGTGCTGTGTGGCAAGGTGTTGCAGCCGATGTTGCTGCCCACAGTTTTAAGATGAAGTATCATCGCATATTTTATATAGGAAGATGCCATAAAACCATTCGTGTGCAAGCACATCATAGTTTTAGGCTTTTGCCCCTGGCATCATAGAAGAAAAACGTAGAACGGTTACAGATAAATAGAAAGAGGGATTTAAAATGGCAAATATTTATAAAGGAACATTAGGATTAATTGGAAACACACCACTTGTAGAAGTAGCAAATATTGAGAAAAAATTAGGTCTGGAAGCAAAAGTACTTGTAAAATTAGAGTATTTCAACCCGGCAGGAAGTGTAAAAGACAGAATCGCAAAGGCAATGATCGAAGATGCAGAGAGCAAAGGGCAGTTAAAGGAAGGTTCTGTGATTATTGAGCCAACATCTGGTAATACAGGAATCGGACTTGCATCCATTGCAGCAGCCAAAGGATATCGTATCATTCTTACAATGCCTGAGACAATGAGCGTTGAGAGAAGAAATATTCTGAAAGCATACGGTGCAGAGTTAGTGCTGACAGAGGGCGCGAAAGGAATGAAAGGAGCAATTGCCAAGGCCGAAGAGCTTGCAAAAGAGATTCCGAACAGCTTCATTCCGGGACAGTTTGTAAATCCTGCAAACCCTGCTGTGCACAAAGCAACAACAGGACCGGAGATCTGGAAAGATACAGATGGTGAAGTTGACATCTTTATCGCAGGTGTCGGAACCGGAGGAACACTGACAGGAACCGGTGAATATCTGAAAGAGCAGAAACCGGAAGTGAAGATCGTAGCATTAGAGCCAGCTTCTTCACCGGTATTATCTGAAGGAAAGAGCGGAGCACATAAGATTCAGGGAATCGGTGCCGGATTTGTACCGGACGTACTCAATACATCTGTATACGATGAGATTTATAAAGCAGAAAATGAAGATGCATTTGCAGCAGCAAAACTGCTTGCCAAGAAAGAAGGCGTACTGGTAGGTATTTCTTCAGGAGCAGCACTTCATGCAGCAATCGAATATGCGAAGAAACCAGAGAATAAAGGCAAGACAATCGTAGCATTACTGCCAGATACAGGTGACAGATATTATTCAACACCATTATTTACAGAGTAAATAACCTGCGAAGTAAGTAAAACATTTGCTGAGCGGAAATGCCTGTAAAAGTGAGTAAAACATTCGCCGGACAGGCATAATCATAAAGTAGATACCATGAGTAGAAATACAGAGTAAGCCTAAAATGTTTACTCTGTATTTTGCCAGTTAAAAATAAAAGATAAAGGATTGGGGTAATATGAAATTTTCGAAAAGAAGCCGCTATGGCATACAGGCGTTAATAGATCTGGGGATATATGCAAAAACGGAATGTGTACAGTTAAAGGATGTGTCGGAGAGAAATGATATTTCCGTCAAATATTTGGAGCAGATATTTACTGCGCTCAGAAAAGCAGGATTTGTAAAAAGTATCAAAGGTCCACAGGGCGGATATCTGCTTGGAAAATTACCGGAGGAAATTCGCATATCTGATGTAGTTGAAGCGATGGACGGAAGCTATGAACTGGATGAAGAAGTGTCCGAACTGCCGACTGCACAGGTGATTCAGAGATGTATTATCAATCCGGTCAATGAGCAGACCAATCAGCTGCTGCACGGACTAACCTTAAAAGGATTAGTGGAAAAGACAGAAGAGATTACTGCATATTCAGCGGAGATGTACTATATATAAACACCAGAGTAACTATTCAGGACTCCATAGAATAAGAAAAGATGATATGTCATGCTTGTATGTAAATAGCATCTTTTCTTATTCGAAAGGTGACTCGAATGAGTCACCGCCCCGATATGAGCAAAATGAGCTGCGAAGCAGCGAAAGAGCACGTAGTTATGTGCGGATTTGCGAATATAGCGGTGGAGTCCAGAATAAAAATGGCTTAGTGACTTGCCACAATATGAGGATAAAAGATTATGACATTAACACAACTTCATTATATTATTACAATTGCACAGACTAAATCCCTGAATAAAGCAGCGGAGCAGCTGTTTGTCTCTCAGCCGTCGCTGACCAGTGCGGTAAAAGAACTGGAGAAAGAGCTTGGAATTACATTATTTTACCGAAGCGGACGTGGAGTTACGCTGACGAATGACGGAACTGAATTTTTATTATATGCGAAGCAGATTTATGGACAATATGAAACAGTGATGGAAAAATACAGCGGTGGCGGCAGCTATAAGAAAAAATTTGGTGTCTCCACACAGCATTATTCTTTCGCTGTAAAAGCGTTTGTAGATATGGCAAAAGCTTATGATATGTCACAGTATGAATTTGCAATCCGGGAGACGCAGACCAAAGAAGTCATTCAGGATGTCAGTACGATGAAGAGCGAAGTCGGCGTTCTCTATCTGTCAGATTTCAACCGTAAATCTATGACAAAATTATTTCACTCCGAGGGACTGGAATTTCATCATCTGACCATTTGCCAGGCATATGTATATTTGTGGAAAGGACATCCGCTGGCAAACGAAGAATCTATTTCTTTTGAGCAGCTTGGCAAATATCCGTGCCTTGCATTTGAACAGGGAGATGACAGTGCATTTTATCTTGCAGAAGAAATCCTGTCTACGAATGAATATCCGCAGATCATCAAGGCAAATGATCGTGCAACGATGCTGAATCTGATGATCGGATTGAATGGCTATACGCTGTGCTCCGGCATCATCTGTGAGGAACTGAACGGTGATGAGTACCGCGCAGTTCCGTTTAAAGATGATGAAATGAACCCGAACAGTGAGATGGAGATCGGGTATGTCACAAGGAAAAACTCTATTTTAAGCCGCATGGGCGAGCATTATATAGAAGAGATTAAAAAGTATCTGCGGATTGAGTAGCCAGTCTGAATTGCTGTACTCCGGCGGAAGTCAGTGATGTTCCGCCGCGTCCTCTGGAACTTTTAATCCAGTTTTTTTTATGTAAATATTCAAAAGCTTTTTTTATCTCATGTTCGGTATAGTCATAATTTAGTTCTTTTAATATTTTCATCCGCCCCATTGGCTGTTGGTAGAGAAGAGACAGAATGCGCTGGCATAAAGTTTCTTCTCTGGAAAACAAATCGGAAAATTCCACAGAAGAATTGGAAATAGGTGAATCCTTTTGTGAATGTATGAGATCTGTCTGGGAGGTTGTAATTATTTTTTTGTTGTATCCAGGTGGAAGATCATCCGGTGTTAAAGCTCTGGAACCCATGTATGCCATATATTCAATACAGTTTTGTAATTCGCGGATATTTCCCTTCCATGAATAAGACAGCAAAAGTTCCTGTAGCGCAGGCGTGATAGAATGATGGATTTTAAAACTTTTCAAAAAATGTTCGGACAATGGCAGGATATCATTGATACGTTCTCTGAGTGGCGGGATCACGAGTGTAAACATACTGATACGGTAATACAGATCCAGACGGAAGAGTCCCTGTTCGATCATGTCCGGAAGGTTTCGGTTTGTTGCCGTGATGATCCGTACATTGATCGGAATCGTCGTGCTGCTTCCGAGCTTTCGGATTTCCTGTTCCTGCAGAACACGAAGGAGCTTCGCTTGCAGAATGACAGGCATTTCGCCAATTTCGTCGAGAAATATGGTTCCGTTTTGCGCAAGTTCAAATAAGCCTTTTTTACCACCGCGTTTTGCACCGGTAAAGGCACCCTCTTCATAACCAAAAAGTTCACTTTCCAGTAATTCATTTGAAAGGGAGGCACAGTTGAGTGCGATAAACGGATGAGCACTGCGTGCAGAATACTGGTGCACAGACTGGGCGAACAGTTCTTTCCCGGTTCCGCTTTCTCCGTTGATAAGAATCGGAAAATCTGTAAGAGCCATTCGTTTGGCTCGTTGGATACAGTCTTTCATAACACTGCTTTTACAGATAATATCAGAAAACTGATATTTGGCAGCAGCATTTTTATGGATTGATTTTTTACGGATCTCATGTTCCAGAGATTCGATTTTTTTTGCATCTTTTAAGATAATTAAGAATCCTTTTGTATCTTTGTAAAGTGAAAATATATGCTTGGAAAATGTATATATTTTTTCTTGTTTTTCTAATTTAAAAATATAATTATCCCGTTCTGACGGATCCGTAATCAGTTCCCGGACTTCCATTGGAAGATAACGGATCAATTCCCGGGTGTCAATAGTCTGTTCGTTCAAATTCATCATAGACAAAAAAGCCTGATTGACAAAAGCCGGATGGTCACTTGTGTTTAAAAAGAGCAGACCATCATCGATCAGGTTGATCGTCAGAGTTAACAGGTCTTTTGTGTTTGAATAGAGATCCAACGGTGCGTGTGAAAAGTCGCTGTTCAAAATTTCTTTCGATGTCTGATACAATTTCTCAAGCAGAGAGTTCGTTTTGATTTCCAGAGCAACCATCACAGACATTAATGTGTCTGCTGAAATCAGACGCCATCCAATGTCGATAACTTTTGTGATATATGATGGGATAAAACGCATCTGTCCCGGAGTGACCGCAATATCAACACTGTAAGTTTCCGGATTGTCCGGATAAGATGGAACGAAATCAATATGATTGATTCCCAGTTGATAAAGATAAGCAGCCATATCAAACGCAGAAGTACGGTTTGTAGTCATTAACAGGACTTTTGTTCCGGGTACGATATTCATGAGCTTTTTATAACCAGTATTTGAAATTGCTTTTACGCCATGAATAATAATTGGTTCATCGTCAAAATGTTTAAGTATTTCTTCATTATTAATCGGAGAAAGAGCAAGAACAGCATCGGCTTTCAGGTGTTCGCCGATTCCATCTGTAATTGTATGTGTTTCCAGCTCGAATAATCCACCAAAAAAATCTAAAAGTTCCTGGCGGTAATGCATGGCATTTAATAAATCGTAGGTAATTAAAATCAGCTTTTTCTTCATTGAATTCCCATCCTTCTTTGAATATAATGGATAATATCCTGTTTTATCCAATTATATCCTAAAAAATACTCGAAGAAAAGAAAAAATAGAGAAAAAACGCGAAATAAAGCAGGAAGAAAGTTGGCACAGTTTTTGCTCTATATAAATATATCAGTCATAAAGGAGGAGAAAAGGAATGGCAACAGAAACAAAGGAAAAGAGAAAGGGAGCAGAAGAACAGGTACAGGTAAAATGGTATGGTTATATTGCATTACTGGTAGGTATTCTGTTTTTCTCAGGATTATTTCAGAAAGCACCAGGAGCGCTTAAAGCATTAGATTTCAATAATGTAATGGGAAGTTTTGGAACGCTTGGAGAATTAACAAAAGGATCGGGTACGCTGGCGGAAAACTTCCGTGGAGTCGGAGGATCCGGACCGAAGGACGGATGGTTATATGCACTTACATTATTGCCGTCAGTTATGTTTGCACTTGGTATGGTAAAGATCATTGAACATCTGGATGGAATGAAAGCAGCACAGAAATTACTCAGCCCGTTGTTAAAACCACTGATGGGACTTCCGGGAAGTGCCGGACTTACATTGATTACAAGTATTCAGTCAACAGATGCTGCAGCAGCTATGACAAAAGAATTAAGTGATAATGGTTATATCACAGAGAAAGAAAAAGCGATTTTCTGTGCGTTCCAGTTTTCAGGAGCGTCTGTAATTACAAACTTTTTTGCATCAGGAGCCGCATTATTCCCATTTATTGGAGACCTGGCAATCTGGAAACCGCTGGTATTGATTATTGTGTTGAAATTTGTGGGTGCAAATGCAATGCGTTTCTGGGTAAACAAAATGGATAAGAAAGAGGAGGCATAAACATATGGAAGCAAAGACAGAGAAGAAGGGAAATATTATTGACGCATTTGTAGGCGGAGCGAGAAATGGATTTAAGATCGGTACAAATTCTATGGTTCCGAATATTATTTTTGGATTTGCTGTGATTTCAATCTTAAATCTGACCGGATTAATGGAAATTATCGGAAAAGTATTTACACCGATCATGGGAATCTTTGGACTCCCGGGTGTTGCTGCAACAGCATGGATGGCAATTTTTGTATCTATGGGAGGAGCCGCAGGTGTTATCGCCGGACTTTTTACGGCTGGACAGATGACAAGTGCACAGGTTGCAATTATGCTTCCGGCGTTATTGCTTTCCGGAGCACAGGTGCAGTTCATGGGACGTATGCTTGGAACAGCTGAACTGGATACTAAATACTATCCTCATATGTTTACGATTGCAACTGTAAATGGAATTATTGCAATGCTGATCATGAATTACTTTATTGTTTAAAATAATGTAGCAGAAGGGAGAAAGAACAATGGCAGAACAGAAAGATTATATCACTTATGTGCATGAGGTTTATGATTATTTACATACAATTCCAGAACTGGGATTTGAAGAGTATAAGACATCTGCATTTATTCTGAGTGAATTAAAGAAATGTGGATTCCGGGATGAAGATATTGTTTCGGGAATTGCAGGAACAGGTATTCTTGTAACGATTGATTCTGGTAAACCGGGACCTGTACTGGCGTTAAGAGCAGATATAGATGCGCTGGAATTTATTATCAATGGAGAACGCAAAATTATTCATGCATGTGGACATGATGGACACATTTCCATGTTGTTGGTTGCTGCAAGAGAAATTAAGAACAGAGGACTGGTGAAGGCAGGAAGACTGAAAATTTTATTCCAGCCGGCAGAAGAAAAATTGTTTGGTGCTTTAAAAGTGATTGAATCAGGAGTATTGAATGATGTTGAGGAAATGGTTGGCATGCATTTGCGCCCGAAACAGGATTGCAGACTGGGAAGGGCAATACCGGCAATGTATCATAATGCAAGCTGTATTATGCATTTTTCTATCAAAGGAAAAACTGCGCATGGTTCAAAACCACATCTTGGTGTCAACGTAGCAGATGCACTGTCGCTGTCTACACAGGCTGTTAATATGATTCGTGTAAATCCAGCAATCCCGAGTTCTGTAAAAGTGACAAATGTTAAGATCCCGGGAGAAACATATAATAATATCCCTGAAGAAGCATTTATGGCGTTGGATCTTCGTTCAGAGAGTAATGAAGAGATTGAACATATGAAAGAACTGGTTGTCAGAGCTGTGACAAAAGCATGCGAAGCAGTCGGAGCAGAAGCGACATTAACATTCAACAGTGGAGTTCCGGCAGCAGAATTTGATGATGATATGATTAAACTTGCAGAAGAAACGATTCTGGATGTATTTGGCGAACATGGTTCAATTGGAATCTTCAAAAATTCAGGCGGAGAAGATTTCCATTACTATACACAAAAGCTGCATTGCAAAACGACTTATATGGGACTGGGAGCGGATGCAGTTCCGGGATTCCATAATCCAAATGTTGTGATTGATACAAAGGCACTGGAATATGGTGTACAGATTTGGTGCAGACTGGTAGAAAAACGGATGCATGATTAAGAAATAAGGAAAAATAAAATAAACACCCTCTAAGAAGCAGACTGTCATTTTAAGAAAATAAAGTGATAGTCTGTTTTGTTTTTTATTCTCTGAGTTATGGTTTCATTCTATAACTGGATATTTTTCTTATGTATTAGACAAGAATTACCTACCATGTTAGTATGTTTACAGAAACAAAGAAACACAACAAAAAAGGGCAAATTAAGGAAACGCAGTAAGCGTAATATGGAGGGACAAAATTATGGCAGATATTAAGGATTCAAAAAACTGGGGATTTGAAACAAGACAGTTACACATTGGACAGGAGCAGGCTGATCCGGCAACGGACGCAAGAGCAGTTCCGATTTATGCATCATCATCTTATGTATTCCATAACTCACAGCATGCAGCTGACAGATTTGGACTTCGCGATGCAGGAAATATTTACGGAAGACTTACAAATCCGACAGAAGATGTATTTGAACAGCGTATTGCTTCATTGGAAGGTGGTTCTGCAGCACTTGCAGTTGCATCCGGAGCAGCAGCAATCGATTATACATTCCAGGCACTTGCAAAAACAGGTGAGCATATCGTAGCATCCAAGACTATTTACGGAGGAACATATAACCTTCTGGCACATACACTTCCACTTACAAACGGTGTAACAACAACATTCGTTGATCCGGAAGTTGAAGGTTCATTTGAAGCAGCAATCCAGGAAAATACAAAAGCAATCTTTGTTGAGACATTAGGAAATCCGAACTCTAACTTAGTTGATCTGGAAGAGATTGCAAAAATTGCACACAAACACAATATTCCATTGGTTGTAGATTCAACATTTGCAACACCATATCTGATCCGTCCATTTGAATATGGCGCAGACATCGTTGTACATTCAGCAACAAAATTCATCGGTGGACACGGAACAGCAATCGGTGGTGTCATCATTGAAGGAGGAAACTTCGACTGGAAGGCAAGCGGAAAATTCCCATGGATCTCTGATCCGAACCCAAGCTACCACGGAATTTCATTTGCAGACGCAACTGCACCGGCAGCTTTCGTTACATACATTCGTGCAATTATCTTACGTGATACAGGAGCAACACTTTCTCCGTTTCATGCATTCTTATTCCTTCAGGGATTAGAGACATTATCACTTCGTGTAGAACGTCACGTAAGCAACGCGCTGAAAATCGTAGATTACCTGGCAAATCACCCACAGGTAGAGGCGGTACATCATCCGTCTCTTGAGAGTGAGCCGAGCCACGAATTATATAAGAAATATTTACCGAATGGTGGTGGATCTATCTTTACATTTGAGATTAAAGGAGATGCCAAGACGGCGCAGGATTTCATTGATCACCTGTCCATTTTCTCACTGCTTGCAAACGTTGCAGATGTAAAATCTCTTGTAATCCATCCGGCAACAACAACACACAGCCAGTGCACAGAGGAAGAACTGTTAGATCAGGGAATTAAACCAAACACAATCCGTCTTTCTATCGGAATTGAAAAAGTAGAAGATTTGATTGCAGCATTAGATGCAGCATTTGAGGCAGTAAAATAAGCCCCTCTTGACGCTAAAAGCGTTCTTTTAGATAATTAATAAAAGCCGAAGTGGAAATACTTCGGCTTTTATTAATATTCAATAATCTGAAGTTCAAATATGGAGCACAAATTTCGGGGATGCTATCAATAGCTTTGTGCTTCAATGACAATATAACATGAATTATCCAGATTTAACATAGGTTTTGTAAACAGAAAAACAGATATAAATTGTGCTCTGATCACAAAAATGATACAATAGTTTCAAAAAAGGAGATGTTTTATGGCCGTAGAACTGGAAGAATTATACGTACAGCTGATTCCAGAGTACAATATCAGGCTTTGTACGCAGAGCTGCTTTGAAAAAAGAATCAGCTGGATACATATGGTAGAGGATATTGAATTTACACAATTTCTGCATGGAAATGAACTACTGTTTAATTCGGGACTTAATTATGAATCCAATGAATGGCTGAAGAAATTTATCGATTGTCTCTGTGAAAAAAATGCGGGGGGATTGATTGTGGGAATGCATGATGGAATGGGATTTCCGCAGGAGATTGTAGATTACTGTAATGAGAAGAAACTTCCGTTATTTTCAGCGTCATGGGACACGCCTTATATCGATATTATGCGGCTTTTCTCGGAAATTTTGCTGAAGAATGAGCAGATTGAGACGAATCTGGTAAATGCACTGAAAAATGCAATTTATTATCCGGACAGTCAGGATATGTATCAGAATCATCTGGAACGTAATGGCTTTTTTGAAGATTATTCTTATATTGTTATCCGCATCAGTTGTCACACTTATGATACAGATAAAGGCAATAGTATTCTGGAAGATCTGGAGCGAGATATCCGTTATTCTATGAAGAAGAGTATTATTTACAAAGAACAGGGTATTCTTACAGTTCTGGTAGCCGGTCATTTTGAGGCGTGGGTGAAGGAATGTGTGAGGGATATGTGTGAAAATGATGAGAATATTTATGCAGGAATTGGAATTACGGTGAACAAATTAAATGAGATCCACCGCTCCTTTGAATCTGCACAGATTGCATATCAGCTTACGAAGACAGCAATTCCGAAGAATTATCTTGTATATAATGAGCTTGGCATTTACAAAATACTGACTGACTTTAAAGAACCGACATTATATACGAAATTTGTGGACGAGACACTGGGCAGTCTGCTCCAGTATGACAGAGAACATCAGACAGATTATGTGGCAATCCTGCAGGCATATTTTGAGAATGAGTGCAGCACAGTCTGCACAGCACAGGCATTATACTGCCATAAGAATACACTGACTTACAAATTGAATGCTATCAAAGAAATACTGGGGTATGATATTTTAAATAATGAGAACCGCACAAAGATTATGCTTTCATTTTATATTTTGCGCATCGGCGAGATGTGGTATAATAACCGTAAAGCTTAAAAGGGGACGGGGATTTTCTAGAAAAGCCCCGTCCCCTTTTAAAAGTACTCCACATTTCCCACAGGGAATGTGGAGGGAATGATGTGAAATATGTGGACAGGAGGAGAAGACTATGGATGAAAATCGTATCAAGAGAAATGTGCTCCTGGGCGAGCGCATGATTAAGAATTTGGAAACCCGCAATATGGAAGGCTACTATGCGGACTCTAAGGAAGAAGCATTGCAGATCGCACTCAGGCTCATTCCGGAAGGAAGTTCAATTGCCTGGGGCGGCTCGATGTCGATCGCCGAGATTGGATTAAAGGATGCAGTCTGTCAGGGTAATTATAAAGTTTATAATCGTGATGTGGCAAAGAACAAAGAAGAAAAACGGGAAATTGAGCTGGCAACTTACGACAGTGATTTCTTCCTGACAAGTGCTAATGCGATTACGGAAAGTGGTGTGCTTGTAAATATTGATGGCAATGCCAATCGTGTGTCCGCAATTGCATATGGACCGAGAAATGTTATTATGATCATCGGTATGAATAAGGTTACAAAGGATCTGGAAAATGCATGGTCCCGCGCAAGAAATGAGGCGGCGCCGATCAATGCGCAGCGCTTCGGGCTGGATACACCTTGCTGCAAAACAGGTTCCTGCTTTGACTGTAAGAATCCGGACACGATTTGCTGTCAGTTTCTGGTGACACGTTATTCTAAACATCCAAACCGGATTAAAGTAATCCTTGTAAATGAAGACCTGGGATTTTAGAAAAATATTAAAAATCTGACAGTAGAATTAAGATTCTGTTATTGACGAATACCTGTGCATTTGCTATAATAACAAATGCACATAGATGGCGCCATAGCCAAGTGGTAAGGCAAAGGTCTGCAACACCACAAACTAAGGAG
>OGYI01000536.1_pt1 | contig 46869 bp, 43 predicted proteins | sample 1576521 | NCBI WGS metagenome assembly OGYI01 (sample SAMEA3541484, study PRJEB24748) | human gut metagenome | biome: human gut; feature: human-associated habitat; material: faeces | place: China | collected 2012
GTCCTTAGGCTGCGTCCTTTGCAGCCTTAGTACCGCTGCGTGTTTATCCGAGCGAGAGCAAAACGACTAAAGTCGTTTGCCCTATAAGGACCCCTGCATGGCCGGGCCGCCGGAGTAATCCCGGGGCTTGCCGGACAGGGACTCCTGCCGCTGCGGACAAAAGGCCTTGGGGCACGCGCGATGTTTTAACTGTTTATATGTATCTTTTTAAAAAGGCAAGAAGCTTATCCATCTCTTCATCCGTACCTATGGTGATACGAAGGTAGTTGTCAATTCTTGGTTTGTTGAAATGACGGACATAGATTCCTTCCTGTTTTAACGCTTCAAAAAGCTCCGATGCCGGAATGCTTTTGTGGGATGCAAAGATAAAGTTGCTGCTGGAATCGGGGAAAATAAAGCCCAGAGCCGACAGTTCTTTTTTTACCCGTTCCCTTGTATTTATGATCTTTCCCACGGTTTCCTTAAAGTACCCGTCGTCCAGAATGCTGGCGGCGCCCCAGGCGATGGAAGGGGCGTTCATGGTATAGGAATTGAAGGAAAATTTGACATCCTTCAAATAACGGATCAGCTTGCTGCTTCCCGCGGCAAATCCGATACGGATGCCGGCCATGGCTCTGGATTTGGAAAACGTCTGCACTACAAGGAGATTTTCATATTTATCCACAAGCTCCAGGGCGCTCCTGCCGCCGAAATCCACATATGCCTCATCGATAATCACAACAGAATCCGGATTGGAGGCCACGATTTCCTCTATGGTATCCAGTTCCTCATAAAGCCCTGTCGGCGCATTGGGATTGGGGATTACAATTCCGCCGTTTTCTGATAAATAATCTTCTTTTTTCAGGCGGAAATCTTCATTCAGCACAGGGCAGCGGTATGGGATCTGAAAAAGCTCCGCCCATACATCATAAAAGGAATAGGTAATATCAGGAAAAAGCACAGGCCTGTCTGAATTAAAAAAAGTCAGAAAAGACATGGCCAGCACATCATCCGAGCCCACTCCCACAAATATCTGCTCTTCCTTTACTCCGTAATAATCCGCAAGGCTCTTTACCAGAAGCGATGCATCCGGATCCGGATACAGCCGAAGCTCATCCGTCTGGAACTCCGCTGCTTTTCGTTTCACCAGAGGTGACGGCGGATAAGGACATTCATTGGTATTCAGCTTTATTATTCCCTTCTGTTTTGGCTGTTCCCCGGGAATATAGGGAACTACTCTGCGTACCTTTTCTTCCCAGCCCATTTTATGTACCTCTTTTCCAAAACCGGCCGGGACACAAAGGCCCGGGCAGTCTGATTATCATGGCCGCCTGCAGATCCTGCCGGCGGCCGGGTTTTAACTTTTCTATTATAGTATGAAAATGCGGCAATAGCAATAATTACCTGTTAAGTGTTGACTTCCGCATGGTTATCCGCCACGAAAGGCCGGTTCCCACATTATAGGCTCTTGCAAAATTACCCTGATTAATCGCTACGGCCATGAAATCCAGACTGTTTACATACACAAGCGCCTCGCCGATAAATGCGTCCGCAAAGGAATGGGCATATATCAGGGACGTGCGGTAAACGGTATGTCCTCTTTTTTCTATAATAACCTCTATCCTGTCTCCATGGGCCACACCCATCTGCAGGAATAATTTGCGTGGTATATTCGTCCAAAGGCTGCCGAAACGGACATCCAGCACATCGATGGTACCGGATACCTCATTTTCCTGCAGTCGGGCAGGCTCGAAAGGAATTTCCACCACACTGTCCACCGGCACCTCCGGCCCCACTCCTTCAAAATCAATGATGCCGGAAGCCAGCCTGGCCCCTGTGTAGGCATAAATATCCCGTCCATGGAAGGTATAGCTTTCCCCGGAGCCCGGAAGACGGTTCACCGTTTCATCGATCACCCTGGCCTCTGTAATACCGCACAGCTTCTTGATGTGGGTGAGTGTCCCGTTGTCCGGCGTCACCACATACTGGCCGCCCTCTGTCCTCGCCACAATGCTTCTTCTGGTGGAACCTACTCCCGGATCCACAACGGATACAAAAACCGCACCCTCCGGCCAATAGCTCACAGTCTGGATCAGACGGTAGGAAGCCTCCCAAATGTCATACTGAGGAATTTCATGCGTCAGATCGGAAATCTTCAGATCACTGCATACGGAATATGCCACTCCATACATGGCGCTCACAGCTCCGTCAGCCCTCCCGAAATCCGATTGAAAAATAAGTGGATTCATATGATTCTTCTCTCTCCTTTCAGCCCAGGTCTTTTCTTGATGGTAACAGATTCTTCCGGCGGTGTCCATGTTATTTTACTTTCTCCGCCGGACTGGAATAACCCTCCGGCCCATCTCACATACCGGATTTTCCGGGAAAGAAAACCGGCAGGAAAAAAGCAAGCCTGAAACGGCCTGCTTTTTTGATATATCTGTCGATTTTATATTATGGAATTATGGAAACTGTTACGGCAGCCCCCGGCAGGCCTTCCGCTTCCACACATATGGTACAGGTATCCCCGTTTTTCGTTTCATCCGACTGGATAATTACGAAAGCACGTCCGTGGAATGCATGAATACAGCTTCCCCTCAGGCTCTCCATCCCCTCCGGATTACCATTGTCAACTGCCGCCGCATAGCCTGGTCCCTGAACGGTAACTGTAAGCTTTGTATCGGCCTGTACACACAGATTTCCGTGTTCATCCAGAATCTCCGCTTCTATTTGGGCGATATCCAGCCCATCCCCTTTCATTTCGCTGCGGTAACAATTCAGCTTCACCGCCGCCGGCTCCCCGGCCGTTCTCACGGTATGACGCACGGCTTCCCTGCCGTCCGTATAGCCCACCAGTTCTATACATCCCGGCATATAAGGCACATCCCAGCTCAGGAACAAATCATCGGTATTCACCGGCACCGGTGTTTTGTCGAAATGGCCGTACCTCTCCGTCATACCATAGGAGGGATAGGCATATGCCTTTCTTCCGTAGGATTTACCGTTTAAAAAGAGCTCCGCACTCTCACAGCTGGTATAGCCCAGCACCGGAATAATGGTCCCCTCTTCCACCTCCGGATTCCAGTGGGGAAGCAGATGCGCCATGGGTTCCGGCCGTTTCCAGATACTCTGATAAAAGTAATAGCTGTCCTTTTCAAAGCCGCAGGTATCCAATACGCCTGCTGAGGAAGAGCGTGCGGGCCAGTGGGCTTCTCCCAGATAATCCACCCCGGTCCACATAAAATCTCCTGCCACATAATCATGAGTCATGGTAAAATGCAGCAGCTTACCTATTTTCACCGGCGCACTGTAGTATGGCATTTTCCACCAGCCGGCTTTCTCCTTCATATCCAACAGGTATTCTCCTCTTACCCCTCCGAGGCTCCCGTTTTCCGTACCGATCACACACCAGTCAGGATGGGCGCGTTTGTCATCATCATAGAGAGTTTCCGCCCTGGTCCGCCATCTGTCGACATAATTATAGCCAACCACATCCAGTTCGTTCAGGAATTCCTCCGCTGCCGCCCGCGGCTCCGCACAGATTTGGTCATTTGCCTGAGTAACCAAACGTTCCGGATCCAGTTCTCTGCATATACTCTTCAGATGTCTTGCCGTCAGATACCCCTCCGGTACCGTCTGATCCGGGACCTCATTACCGATACTCCATATAATAATAGAAGGATGATTCCTGTCGCGCAGAAGCATCAAACGCATATCTTCCTCATGGCAGCTGTCAAACCATTCCGAATATCCCCTGCTTTCATGGGTGTTGCTTCCCAGCTCCTTGCCCTTCATGATGCGCCATTCGTCAAAGGCCTCATCCATGACCATCAGGCCCATCCGGTCACACAGATCCAGCAGGGCAGGATCCGGCGGGTTATGTGACATACGCACGGCATTCACTCCCATAGCCTTCAGCTTTTCCAGCCTTCTCTCCCATATCTGCGGGTGGACAGCGGCCCCCGCACAGCCGCCGTCATGATGAACGCATACGCCGTTCAGCTTCACTCTGACTCCGTTGAGAAGGAAGCCCTGCGTGCTGTCAAATCTCACATTCCGAAAGCCTGTAACGGTACATACCTCATCCAGCAGGAGTCCGTCCTTATATATTTTGGTAACTGCCTTATACAGCGCCGGATTCTCCGTATCCCAAAGCACGGGAGACTCCAGCAGGAAATCCTGGCAGAAAAGCAGTTCTTCTCTTACGCCTGCCGCGATCTGTTGGCTCTGCGCGGTTCTTTCCTGCATACACAGACTGCCGTCCGGTGCATAGATGCCGGTTTCCACTGTTATTTCACCATTTTCTTCCGAAGCCGTACCTTCGTATGAAGCACGGTTCCTGTGATTCACACATACCCGTGTTTCCATATGTATCTGCGCCTGTTTCCCGGACACCTCAGGCTGGCGGATCCATACCCCGTAAGGGAAAACATGGATATCCTTCATCCCGCAGATCCATACATTTCTTGTAATTCCCGAACCGGAATACCATCGGGAATTAGGCTGGGCCGAATTGTCCACCTTCACATCCACCACATTCTCACTGCCGTCAGCCTTAAGCAAATCCGTGATGTCCCACTCAAACGGCGTGTATCCATACACATGGCGGCCCAGGCTCTGTCCGTTCAGCCACACCTGCGCCAGCATATACGCTCCTTCAAAATGAAGGACCGCTCTTCCGTCCTTTACCGCGTCAGGATTTACCCGGAAAATTTTCTTATACCAGCCGGTTCCCGTCCTTACATAGCCCCCTGAACCGCACGACCGGGCAGCTTCATCAAAAGGATATTCCAGGCTCCAGTCATGGGGAAGCTTCACCGGTCTGTAGCCGGCGGTATCCTTATCCCCCGGTGTCTTTTCTTCCTCCCCGAGATAAAAAAACCAGTTTAAATTAAATGTTTCCTTCTGCCTTACATCCTTCCCTGTTAAATACATGTTCTCCTCCTCTATACCGGATACATTTTCCCGGTAGATTTACGCAGCAGAATTTCATATCCAAGATTCGTTTTGGCATTATAGGCCTCCCCGCGCAGACTGTTTATCAGCTGCCTTCCCACCACATTTCCCACCTGTCTTGCGGAGACGCTGATCGCTGTTACCGCAGGGGAAAAGCAGTTCAGATTCGCACTGTTATACAGGGATGCGATGGAAATATCCCTTGGGATCCGGTACCCTTCCGCCTGAAGTGCGGACATGACCTTTGTACAGATCACATCATCCCCGCATATGATACATTCCACTTTTCCTGCAAACATATCGCTGATAATGCTGTTGAGCAATTCCGTATTATCAAAGTCAGAATAGCACAGCTGATGCGCTCTGGACAGCCCGTATTTATCCAGGGCATCATAACAGCCCTGACAGCGTTTCTGGTTCACACGGAAAGACATTTCCCCGAAAAGCATTGCGAATCTGCGGTAGCCCTGACCTATCAGCAGGGAAACCAGACTGTTTGAAGCGGCTTTGTTATCAATATCAACCTGGATGATCTCCTCATAATCGCAGGTTCCGGACAGCCCCGCAGGAAAATGTATTTCCGTAAGATACTGCAGAAGCCTGTCATGCTCCAAATCGCGCAGGAGAACGATGCCGTCCACCTGCTTTTTTTCGACTAACCTCTGGACATTGGAGATATCATTGGGTGTGCCTATCGTAATCAGCACATTGTACCGGAGCATGGTCGCCATTTCGCTGATCCCAAGAAGACATTCCTGAAAGAACGGGACATTTGTGGAATAGGCATCCATGGGAATAACCACCGCTATATTTTCCGTTCTGACAGGATCTTCTTTCTGTTTTTTTTCCTGCCATATTCCCTGTTCACGGGCATAGGCCTGTATTTTCTGTCTGGTAGCCTCTCCAATCCTTCCTTTTCCCGACAATGCGCGGGAAACCGTACTCTTGGAGACTCCCAGTTCTTTTGCTATATTATCAAGAGTAATTTTCCCGTTCCTCCAATCATTGATACAAGCCGGCCTGACGGCCGGCTTGTCCCTGCGGCAGCAATCTGTCCGGCAGCCGCCGCAGGCTTCGAAATCATATCCGTATATTTTCTCCTGGGAGAAAACCGGAACCACTATCCCACTGAGCCGCTTATTTACTGACGGGTTGCCAGCCAGGCATCATACTGTGTATAGAACTCGTCATAAATACTCTGCAGGCCTGCGTCATAGCATTTCGTAATCATCTCATTCCGTGTGGTTTCCACATCATCCACCAGACCCAGTTCCAGCATGGGGACATAATCGGTCAGTACTGCGGTAACTGCTGATACATAGGATTTCACATTCGTATCATCAAATACAAAGGTGATGGTGGGGTTCATCTCCACCCGTTCTTTCCAGGCATCGGTAATCTTTTTCTCACGCTCCGGCACGCCGGCTTCTGTGAGATCGCCGTTCTTGATGGCCCAGGAAGCAGAAATGGCGCTTGCCGCAAATTCGGTCGCCTTATCCAGTTCTGTGTACTGGCCCTTATCATCAATGCTGTAATGTTCTCCTTCGATGCCGAGAATCAGCAGTCTGTTCAGATAGGTGTCAAATTTAATCATATCCAGAACCATAGCTGCGCGCTCGGGATTTTTGGAACCTGCCGTAATTGCCATATCATTATTGGAATATGCCTCCGCACTCACCAGATGATCGGTAGTGAGATCATAAGCCATACATTCCACGCCTTCTGTTTTTTCAGCCTGCTCCATGTAGGTAAATACGGAAGCATTCCATGCGATGGATGCACCCTGAAGGTTGCCGAACGCATCGTCATCCGTTACCGTATTGGTCAGCGCACTGCGGCTCCAGCAGCCCGCATCAGCCATTTCCTTCATGTCCCTGGCATAAGCGAGGAAGGAATCAAATTCATAAGCCAGCTTGATATCTTCTTTGGCGGGAATATCCCCTTTATATTCATACATCATATCCATATAGCTGCTGTCCAGCGCCAGGAAGGTGTCTGTCTGCTGACGGTATACATCCCACAGCTCATTGTTGTCTCCGGATGCCGCCAGGGCATAGATACCGCTTTCAGGCGTTTCTTTTTCCGCAATTGTGAGCATATATTTTTTGTAATCCTCCCAGGTCTTCAGCTCGCTCATTCCGTATTTTTCCATCAGATCCTGTCTTACCGCCACGATCTTTCCCATGGGTGAAGCAACATTGGAAGGAACCGCAATCGTCCTGCCGGAAATAGTGGTCTCATCCCAGCTCTCAGCCGCCTGGTATTTTCTTGTCAGAGGCATATAATTGGTTATGAAATCGTCCGTCAGCTCATAGAAGGAACCTTTTGCCGCTTCGTTGTACATATAGCACCAGGGTGCGGTAAAAATCAGATCCACCTGCTCGCCGCCCGCCAGCACCAGGGAATACATCGTCTGATAATCGCTCCAGCTCATGAAGGTTACAGCAAGCTGTGTATTATAAGGCTTGAGGTATTCATTGACAAGGCTCAGTACCTTATCCCAGTCGTTGGGAACGTCACCTATCAGATACATATTAACAGTATAATCCTTGCTTAAGTCAGTGGATGCATAAAATTCCGGTGACGCGGTGATTGTCCCCTCCCCCACTGCTGCCGGCAGACTGTCCAATGCGGCAACCGCAGTCTCTTCGCCTCCTGCAGCCGACGATTCCGCCGCCGGCGCCGCTGCGGAAGAATTGTCTGTGGATGCGGCGGAGGAACCTCCGCATCCTGCAAGCATAGTGACCAGCATGCAAACAATCAGGGTAAGTGACAGTAATTTTTTCTTTTTCATAGCTTTTTCTCCTTCTTATTTATAGTTTTGTGGTGCAGACATCCCGGGAGGTATCAGGCCGTTTCCGGATACCTCAGCCCTTGACTGCCCCAATCGTAAGGCCTTTAACAAAATAACGCTGCACAAACGGATACAGAAGAACGATGGGCCCGGTTGCAATAACCGTCATGGCCATTTTCATACTTTCCAACGGTACGGAAGGGAGCGCCATACCCGATTTTTCCGCCACAATTCTCATGGCTTCCGCACTTCCCAGCATCCGCTGCAGATAATACTGCAGGGTAAACATATTTTCATTGGTTATGTACAGCATGCAGTTATACCAGTCATTCCAGTAGGCCAGCGCCGAAAACAGACTCAGAGTCGCCAGCAGCGGCTTGCTCAGCGGAAGAATCAAACGGATGAATATCACCAGGTCATTGGCCCCGTCCATCTTGGCTGATTCACTGATGGCACTGGGTATCCCCGCCATAAAGGACTTGGCAATGATCATGTTCCATACGGAAAACATAAGCGGAAGCAGAACTCCCAAATAGGAATTCTTAAAATTCAAATAGCGCACACACAGCATATACCAGGGCACCAGACCGCCGCTGAATAAGGTGGTAAAGAAAAAGAAGAAGGACAATTGGTTGCGCCACGGAAAATCCTTGCGCGAAAGCACATATCCCGTCATGGTGGCAATAAATACAGAAATCAATGTGCCTGCCATGGTAACCCCAATCGTAGTTCCGTATGCCTTCAATATGGAAAGAGGATTTTTCAGACAGAGCAGATAACTCTGTATACTGAAATCCGTTGGTATCAGGGGATATCCGTTCCGGATCAGCGAAGCTTCCGATGTAAAAGAGGCGACAATGATCAGATAAAAAGGAATTACACACAGCAGGCCGAATATTCCGATTAACAGGTATCCCACAATATTGATGGCAAGCGCGTCCCTGCTCATCGTTCTGCCGTGATGTATTTTTTTGTTTGCCATAGCTTATCACTCCCTCCGTCAATACAAGGCATAATCCGGCTCCACTTTTTTGACCAGCTTATTGCATATCGTGATTGTCACAAAACAGAGCACCGACTGATACAGACCGGCTGCTGCGGATACCCCGATGTCGCTGTTATTAATCAACAGACGGAATACATAGGTATCTATGACATCCGTCACGGGCTGGAGCAGAGCGCTGCTCTTTACCGTCTGATAGAACAGACCGAAATCTCCCCGGAATATATTGCCGATCCCCATAAGAACCAGAATCATCATTGTAGGAATCAGAGAAGGAATCGTAATGTATCTGATTTTCTGCCATGCATTGGCTCCGTCAATCGCCGAGGCCTCGAACATTTCCTGATCCAATCCTGTGATTGCCGCCAGATAAACCACGGAACCATACCCCGTCTGTTTCCAGATTTTCAGGAAAATCAGAACGAACGGCCATGCGGCGGGTGTATTGTATAAATCAAAGGAATTGGCGCCGAGCATATTCAGCACGTGATTAAACACGCCTCGCTCGTAATTGAAAATATTGTACATAATCGCCCCCGCGACCACCCAGCTGATAAAGTAGGGCAGAAACATGAAGGACTGCGCTATCTTTTTAAACCATTTGCCGAACAGCTCGTTCAGCAATATTGCGCTGCCCATTTCAAAAATAACGCCCAGTACAAGAAATGCAATATTGTACAGCAAGGTGTTCCGCGTCACCTGCCCCAGCTTTCCGGCAACAAGCAGCGCTTTAAAATTATCGAGCCCCGTCCACGGCGAACCGTAAATACCGCCGGCATACTGATAATTTTTAAATGCCAGCACGATCCCTGTCATAGGCACATATGAAAATATGATGACATACAAAAGTGCCGGCGCCAGCATCAGCAACAACATCCAGTGCTTTTTTGCGGTTTTAAAAAAAGACGGTTTGTACCGCATCGGTTCTGCTACCTTCTTCATTATCTTTGCTCCTTTCATCTTACCCGGATTGAAACGCCCTGTCTTCTGCAGCTGTCGAGAGCGCTGAACCAAATATACATTTTACCCAATCCGTTTCTTTCGAGCCTCCATATTTTGTTGTATTTGCTGTATTTTTAAGTATATTTAATGATATCATTGTAATTTATGACAATCAATTCGCAATAAAAACAAAGATTCTTTATCCACACAGTATATAGTCCCTAAATTTTTCCGTATTTTTTGCGCAATCTTGCGCAACTCATCATGCGCAATTGTGTGCAACGAATCGAATGGACTTTCTTTCACTGAATAAAAGGATATAAAAAAAGAAGCCTGTCCACTCCCCAGGCTTCTTTTTGTTAATATATATATTCTGTAATTTTTTATCCCTGCTGCAGACTGTCAAGCGCCTTCTGTCTTGCTTCAATCACCCGGTCACACCAGGCATCGAATTCCGGATCCTCCCGCTGAAGTTCCGGATGGGCAAGAACATTCTGCACCGTTTCACGCAGCCCCTGTTCCATTGATTTCACCGGGGCAAAGCCGGGTACCAGCCTCTTCAGCTTGGAGATATCAAAAACAACGGAATTGGATTTATCCCCGGTCAGAGAACCGGTAAAATCATATTTTCCGCCGCCGGCCGCAGCAAGAAAATCTGTGGAAATATGCACGGCATTCAGTTTCACTCCAAGAGCGTTCGCAACCACTTCATAAATCTGGTTCCAGGTCATGCTTTCCGGCGACATGATGTGCACCGCCTGCCCCAATGCATGAGGATTGCCCAGCAGGCCGATGAATCCCGGTGCGAAATCACTGTTGTGGGTCATGGTCCACAGGGAGGTCCCGTCGCCATGGATGATAACAGGCTTACCTTCCAGCATTCTTTTAAGCACCTGCCAGCTGCCATTTGCGCCATGCACGCCGAGCGGCACGGAACGTTCATCAAAGGTATGGCTTGGCCTTACGATAGTGATGGGGAAGCCTTCCTCTCTGTAAAGCTTCATCAGATAATCCTCCCCCTCTGTCTTATCCCTTGAATACTGCCAATAGGGGTTACACAGCGGCGTGCTTTCCGTAATCAGATAATCCGTTGCCGGCTTCTGATAAGCTGATGCGGAGCTGATATAAATAAACTGCCTGGTTCTGCCGCCAAACAAACGGTAATCTCTCTCCAGCTGTTCCTTCCGGAATGCGATAAAATCTGCCACCGCATCAAACTGCATACCCTCCAGCAGTTTTGCCGCCTCTTCTTCCTTGTTAATGTCCACAAGTATTTCCTTTGGACGGTTCCATTCTCCTGTACCGGGCAGCTGTACGGCAAGCCCCGCATTCCGGTTCCCCCTGTTAATAAGATACAGCTCATGTCCCTGCTCCAGAAGCTTTCTGGAAATTGCCATACTGATAGTTCCGGTTCCTCCGATAAATAATACCTTCATTTTTCCTCCATTCCGCCCTTTCCGGGGCTCTGCTTTATTCTATATGATTGTTAATCCGATTCAGCTTTCGAATAAATTACTGATATACTCAGCTCTGGCTGATAAGAATCTCTGCCACCTGCAAATCTGTTCTTGCAGGATCTTCATCCATCAGTTCCGCCACCTTTTTTACATAGACCATGGATAGTTCCAAGTCTTCCGCTATGTCTGATATATTATGGCCCTTTTCCCTTTTTTTACGAATAATTGCAACAAGTTCTGCCTTTCCTTCTGCTTTTCCATCATTAAACAACATGGTCCCCAGCTTTGTCATCGCTAACATCTCCTTCACTCTGTTCAATTCCTTCTCACTCAGGAATTTATCTGCCAATGTGTAAAGTACGGCATACATCTTTTCCAGTTCCATCTCCGTTACCGCATCACCGGACTTTTTCATGATTCCAAAGCTTTTAATAATCCTGTCTCCGATTTCCATACTGCCTGACATCAGCGGTGTTAGAAGTAAAGACACTAATTCCGCCTTTTCCAACGGAATTCCCTGCTTTTGTTTTTCCTCAAGCCCGGATAACAGCTGATCCGCATCATCGTCTTTCAAACGGATAATCTTCACATGATAGACATTGATTCCTTCAGCCAGTGCCGCCTTCAGCCGCTTTACCTTTGAGGAACAGATTACATAAGTAATCACCGCCACATGAAATGTCCGGCTGGTAGCAGCCTCATATTCCCGGAAGCGTCTCAAATCATCGTCCGTAACGGCATCGCTCTCGAATTCCAGATGAATCCAGCTTCCTTCTTCCGAGACATAATTAAAATCCTGATACATCTGTCTCGTCTCAAGCTTCACACTTTCAGTGGGTGCAATGTACTTCACCTCTCCGGGGATTCCCAGCAGAGGGAGCAGCTCTTTACCGAAATACTGCGCTGCCGTTTTCAGTGCCAGATCCTCATGGTGAATCTCAGTTACTTCAGTCTGTTTCTCTTTCTGTTTTTCTTTCTCCACACAGCCTCCTGTTCCGTAAGGCATGTGTAAATTTCCATCCTCCACATAATTATATCTGAAAATCCGACACCGGACAACCGTCTCTTACTCTTTTCATTTCTTAGTTTCGCTTTTTTATTTTTTCCTGTAATTTTGAAATTATTGTCCGATTCGGACAGAAATTTTGATATGTTTACTGTTTTGACTCTCACTGACACTATCAGGACCAAATATACCTTTGATTTGACGTGGGCCTGCCTTTGATTCGCCGCCCGCGGGAATAAGCTTTTTTTGCGGATGACAGATATTTACACATACTTCAGCCGCCGGTGTGTTTTTTATGATAGCATATCATCTCTATATAGTCAAATATCCGTGGACAAAACAGGAAAAAGTATAACATTTATTCACTTCCCGGGACTGAATATTCCATACAGCTGCATATTTCATCACATATTTTTCTCACGTTTTCCGCCCTTCTGCCAAGAATGCGCACCACCAGATCCCCGGCGGCCGTCCTGGTCACACCGCTCTGTACTTCCTGATCATTTTCTGCGTCTTCTGCCAGACTGCGTATTTCCCTCTCTTTTTCTTTCACCGCCTGCATATGAATCAGCATTCCTGCCATATGGGTATACCCTTCAAACAGCCCCAGTTCCTCCATCGGCCAGGACGCAGGCCGGAAGCGGTTATTTTCTCTGTAGATCAATTTCCCTTTGCAGGAGACCTCTGACAGGGAATGAAAAAAGCGGTAGGCAAAGCGCTCTCCGCAGGCGGCACGGCCGCAGGAAAGCAGCTCCTCATAGATCAGTTCACTGCTCTCATCCTCCAGTTCAATCGCTGTCCTGCTTTCAAATGCGGAGCCTCCAAAGGGAATTACCGGAAGAGGCCTGTAACGCAGGGCGGAATTGCCGGCAATCCGGATTATCGTATTACGGCACGCGCAGCCGTTGTTCATTTTATGTATTTTTTCATAGGACTGAGATGTCACGGCAAGCCGTGCCCCCTTCTCTGTTTCAATGCGGATCCACTGGCTGTCGCCTTCCATAATTCCCGGAGAAGCGCACATGATCATCACCTCTTTGCCTCCATCCTTGCATGGAAATGGAGTCATGATCTTAAAGGGCGCGGTAAAGCCAAGCTCACGAAGGAAGGTTTCTTTGCCATCCCATCCTGCGGTCAGCCTCAGTTCCGATTTCCTGCCAAATGCATTTTCCGTCCCTTTATCCATTCCGTCCCCACCATTCTCTCAGACATTTTCTTCAAACAACACGCTCTTTTTTATCCATTCCACAACACGATCCACTCCCGAATCTCCTCTGATATTTGTAAAAAGGAAAGGCCGGTTTCCACGCATTCTGCGGGAATCCCTGTCCATGATCTCAAGACTTGCCCCTACCATTTCGGCCAGATCGATTTTATTGATAATGAGCAGGTCCGAACGGGTAATGCCCGGACCTCCTTTTCTGGGAATCTTGTCGCCTTCCGCCACATCAATAACAAAAATAGTGGCATCGGCAAGTTCGGGGCTGAAGGTGGCGGACAGGTTATCCCCGCCGCTTTCAATAAAAACAATCTGAATGTCGGGAAACTGTTCCAGCAGCTCATCCACTGCCTCCAGATTCATGGATGCATCCTCCCGTATGGCTGTATGGGGACAGCCTCCCGTTTCCACGCCTATAATCCGTTCCTTCGGGATAATACTGTTTTTACACAGGAACTCCGCATCCTCCTTGGTATATATGTCATTGGTGATAACCCCAATGCTGTAATCACCTGCCATTTTTCTGGTCAGGCTTTCTATCAGGGCCGTTTTCCCGGAACCTACCGGACCTGCCACTCCTATTTTTACATATGACATCGCTCTGCTTCCCTTCTTTTTCTCATCATAAATTCAATTACTAATACAGCGTTACCGTGATATTTATGCAGCGTTATACTGACAAAAGATATAAATGCCCTATGACATAAATAAACGGGAGTACAGACCTTCATGCTGCATACACCTGACTTCAAATCCCGGGGTACAGGCCCCGTAATCCTCCACCGTCAGCTGTTTTACCTGTTCCGTCACCGCAGGCCAGATTTCCCTGCATGCAAACAAAAGCTTTTGCCCGGCTGTCTGGCTTAAAGGAATCGTCTTCACACAGTTGGTCACCATGGCCGAGGTCAGGGAATACAGATAGTGCTCCAGCATCCTGTCCTCATCTATGCCTGCCGCGGCGCAGAATACCCCATAGGCAGCCGCATGGGTTTTGCTGCCTTCCGCCTTTGCGTATCTTGCAAAGATTTTTTTATCCATGGGAACCGGCAGCATTCCTGCGGTTTTAATAAAACGGGAACCCATCTTTTCCCCGGCTCTTCTTACCTCCTCCGGTGAACGGGAAGCAGCGGCCAGCTCCTCCAATAAAAGAAGCTCCTGCAAAGCATTCTCACTGTCCTGCGCCGCTGCCTCATAAGCCAAACGCGCCAGCAGCAGTTCGTTAAAGCAAACGCTGAAACGAAGATTGTTCCGAATATACTCTGCAGCGCTCTCTTCGTCCGATACCAGTTCCTTCTGGATATATGTTTCCAGCCCATAAGAATGAGAATAGCCGCCGATGGGAAACAGCGCATCATTTATCTGTAAAAGCAAAAATTGTTTTTCCTGTTCCGTCATTCCTGTCCTTTCCGGCTTCCCTTCCGCTTTCCGGCTTTCACATTCCATTTCCCGTCCGGATAAGTCAAAGTCCTGCGGGAATCAATGGGTATGGCTGCTGACCGTGGAAGAGATACTTTTATCAAAATTAAACTTTACCAGCTTTTTACAGGCCGTAACTCCGTGCAGCTTGTTCAGCAGCTGAAGAGTCGGTTCATTATATGGCGTGACGAACTGCATTTCCGTCTCTCCCCACAGCAGCGCCGCATGTTTATTTCCCAGCTCATAGCAAACCTTTGCCACCATATCCGGATGGGCGGCATCCACATCAATTACAATGGCCTCACAGGGAGGTATTGTTACCGCGATCACCCAATTGTCATCCTGCCAGAGTATGTCTCCTTCACGAAGGCCTCTGGTAAGGATATCCGTATCCAGCCGGATTCCGATTTCCAGTCCCGAACCCGTCGTTTTCTGATGAAGCCTTTTATACGCTTCATGCCATTCTATTTCCACATAATCCGCCTGACAGTCCGCAAAGGCGGGATCCGCCATGCTGCCAAGTATCTTTTCACACAGAATCATTGTTACCTCCTGCCTGAGGATCCCCAGGCCTTTTTATCATTTTTTCAGAAAAGATTATAGAGCTGTGTAAGCGGCAGCCTTTCCGCCGGCTTTGAAGTCAGAAGAACACCGTCCGCCCTCACCTCATAGGTTTCCGGATCCACCAGGATCTCCGGTGTTTTATCATTCAGAAGCATATCCTTTTTCCCTATCTTCCGGGTGTTGTGTACAGGAAGTACCTGCTTCTGTAAATGCAGGCGCTCACGGATGCCTCCCTCACAGGCCGCCCTGGACACAAAGGTGATGCAGGTATTGTATTTTGCCCTGCCGTGGGCGCCGAACATATGCTGATACATGACCGGCTGGGTGGTTGGTATGGAGGCATTGGCATCTCCCATTTTGGAAGCGATAATCATGCCTCCCTTTATGATAATATCAGGCCGGATTCCGAAAAATGCCGGATTCCACAGTACCAGATCCGCCGTTTTCCCGATCTCCACACTTCCCACATAATCAGAAATTCCGTGAGTGATCGCCGGGTTAATCGTATACTTGGCAATATAACGACGGATACGGAAATTGTCGCAGTATTCCCCGTCTCCCGGAAGCGCGCCTCTCTCCTCCTTCATTTTATGTGCGGTCTGCCATGTCCGGGTGATTACCTCCCCAATCCGCCCCATTGCCTGGGAATCCGAACTCATCATGCTGAATACCCCCATATCATGAAGCACATCCTCCGCAGCAATGGTTTCGGGCCTAATCCTGGAATCCGCAAACGCCACATCCTCCGGTATATTTTTATCCAGATGATGGCACACCATCAGCATATCCAGATGTTCATCCAGCGTGTTGACCGTAAAAGGCATGGTTGGATTTGTGGAGGAAGGGAGGATGTTGGGGGCTGCCGCCGCCCTGATAATATCCGGCGCATGGCCGCCGCCGGCTCCTTCCGTGTGATACGTATGTATGACTCTGCCGCCGATGGCCGCCAGTGTATCATCCACGCAGCCGCCTTCATTCAATGTATCCGTGTGGATTGCCACCTGCACATCATAGGCATCCGCCACCCGCAGACAGTGATCGATGACCGCCGGAGTAGCTCCCCAGTCCTCATGGATTTTCAGTCCCATGGCTCCCGCCTTCACCTGCTCCTCCAGCGCCGCTTCATCGGAACAGTTCCCTTTTCCCAGGAAACCCAGATTCATGGGATATTCCTCCGCCGCCTCCAGCATCCGGGCCAGATTCCAGGGGCCGGGGGTACAGGTAGTGGCATTGGTTCCGTCAGCCGGTCCGGTTCCTCCCCCTATCATAGTAGTGACTCCTGAAAACAATGCACAGTCGATCTGCTGGGGGCAGATAAAATGGATATGGGTGTCGATCCCGCCTGCCGTCAGGATCATCCCCTCCCCTGCCAAAGCCTCCGTGGATGCGCCAATGGTCATGCCCTTTGTCACGCCATCCATGATATCCGGATTTCCGGCCTTTCCGATACCTGCAATTTTTCCGTCCCGGATCCCGATATCCGCCTTGAATATCCCCGTATAGTCGATCACCAGCGCATTGGTGATAACCAGATCCAGATCGCCGTCTTCATGAGTGGTTCTTACCGACTGTCCCATGCCGTCCCGTATGGTCTTGCCGCCTCCGAACTTCACCTCTTCCCCATAAATGGTATAATCCCTTTCCACCTTTGCGAATAAATTGGTATCTGCCAGCCGGACACTGTCTCCCACCGTCGGCCCATACATCAAGCCATACTGCTTTGCATCGATCCGATAACTCATAACACGCCTCCTTTTGGGGAAAGCATTCCTTTCTCCGCCGCTTTTTCCATAGCTGCCTCCCGGTTATCCGGCACCGCTTCTCCTCTGGTCAAATCATTACAGCCATAAACAATCTTCCTGCCGCCCAGCTCCACCAGCCGTACCGTCTTTTCCTCCCCCGGTTCAAAACGCACGCTTGTCCCGGAAGGAATATCCAGCCGAAAACCAAAGGCCGGCTCTCTGTCAAAGGTAAGCAGCCGGTTCACCTCGAAGAAATGATAATGGGATCCCACCTGCACAGGCCTGTCCCCCACATTAGCTACCAGCAGCTCTCTGTTTTCCTTTCCTTCATTCAAAACAATCTCTCTGTCCGCAATAACCATAGCCCCTGGTTTCATTCTCCGCACCTTCCTTTCCCGCAGATAAAAGCCGGCCCCGGCTGAATGGGATTATGTACCGTCACCAGCTTGGTGCCGTCCGGGAAAGTAGCCTCCACCTGCACCTCGCTCACCATATCCGCCACACCTTCCATCACATCCTCTGTGGAAAGCATTTTTCTTCCCAGCTCCATCAGCTCCGCCACCGTCTTTCCATCTCTTGCATACTCCAGCAGACCGGAAGCAAGGAAGCTTACCGCCTCCACATAATTCAGCCGCAGCCCTCTCCGTCCCCGTTCTCCGGCAAGCTCTCCCGCCATATGAAGCATCAGCTTTTCCTGATCCTTAGGTGTAAAATGCATATCTGCTCCTTTCCCCACGCCGCATAATTTTCCGGCGTGTTCATCATCAATATCCCTAAATAACAAAAAAGCAGGAGCCGATAGATATCGACTCCTGCGTCCACGTCCTTATATTAAAACAATCATTCCCTTTAGTCAAGATCCAGAATACCGGCCTGATCCAAAAAAGCCTGCAGCGATTCGCTTTTCGCCGCCGCCTTCAGCCATTGCTTCAAAACCGGAAGATTTGATTCCGAAAGGATTCTCTCCCGCAGTTCATCGGGAACTTTCCCCAGGTCTTCCAACAGTTCAAGCACTCTCTCAGCTTTTCCTGCTGCCTCTCCCTCTTCATATCCAGCCTCTCTTCCTACACTGAATTCGGCGGCACGGATTTTCTTCAGTTCCTCTTCTTCGTTATATTCAAAGATCGACACTGCTACCACCTCCGCTCTCTGTTTAGTCAAAAAATCCGCCAGGATATTCTTTTTAATACATTCCGTCACGGCCCTGTCCACCGCTTCCGCAATCTCCATAGTGGCCGCGTACTTCCGGATGCATTCCACAAACTGGCAGTATTCCTTCAAAGTTTTACACCGCTGCATCAGTTTCCTGTTATTCCCCTGATTGATATTAAGCATCAGCACCTTTAATTCCAACTCCGGAGATGCCACCTTCTTTTCATACGCATCCGACAGCTTTAATACTCTGCGCTCCGGCTGTTTTTCCGTCCCGTTATAAAATACCACAAACCGCGGAACCGGAATTTTTACCAGCTTGCTGGAATAAAGCGTATCTTCTGCCATATACTTTTCCAACTGCTTTGCAGCATACATAAGATCCCTGAGCGGCATATTAGGATTAAAGGTAGATTGATGCTCATACAGATTCATCTCCGAATCAAACAGGAAAGAAACATCATTTTTCATCCCCATATAAATCGCATTTTCCAGCGTACATACCTCCAGCTCCGCCGCATCCTCATAGTCCGTTCCGTTCAGGGCATTATACAGCTCCAGCAATTTTGTCCTGTCCTTATAAATCATACGGAATACCGTATCTTTGTGGTTCCTCACCACATGAAGCCCCTCTCCTGCCACAGAATAATTCTCTTCCATGGATTGCTTTTCTTCCATGGATTGTTTTTCTTCCATAAACTGCTCCTTTCTGCAATTATGCGCAGGAAACAGCCTTACAGAAAAAAATCATCCCTTCTCTTCCATCCGCCTGCCCCCTGCCTGTTATTCATTGGATTAAGCATAGAGTCTCTGAATGGAAATAGAATTTAAGATGGCGAAACGCCCAGATTCACAGAATAATATGCTCAAACATATCTTAACACTTTACCGTCAAAATCTCAACCCCATTTATAACCAAACTTTTATTTCAAATTTTTGAATACTTCTGAATTTCATATAATATAACTGCCTGAAAGAAATCCCTTCCCCGCCTGTCTCTCAGCATTTTCTTTGCGGCCAGAGAACCTGCCTGCGCGGACCGGACGGTATCCCCTGCGCTGCCCCGGATTTCATCCGGACAGACCGGACGCGTTCCCTCTGTACCACCGGCGGCATCTCAAGAAAAGGGAGCTGTTTCTTACTATTTTGTTCCTATGCTCCGCTGTCCGTCCTTAGCGGCGTTGTTTGACGACCAAAGGGAGGAGTTCAGCCGCGCTGACAGAGGAGAATAGGGACAAAATAGTTAGAAACAGCCCCTTTTCTTGTCTGCCGCCAGCGGTACAGAGGGAACGCGTCCGGTCTGTCCGGCTGAAATCCGGGGCAGCGCAGGGGATACCGTCCGGTCCGCGCAGGCAGGTTCTCCGGCCGCAAAGAAAATGCTGAGAGACAGGCGGGGAAGGGATTTCTTGCCTCCTACAACGACATAGTGGCCTGCAGTTTTTCCTGATCCAGTTCCTCCGGCTCCCCATCCATAATAATCCGCCCATTCTCCATCACATAACAATAATCCGCAATCTCCATCACAAATTCCAGATACTGCTCCACAATCAAAACTGCCATACGGGATTTCAGTTCCGTGATGACCCGTCCGATTTCCTGGATAACGGATGGCTGGATTCCTTCCGTAGGTTCATCCAGAATCAGCAGAGCAGGCTCCGCCGCCACGGCCCGCGCTATCGCCAGCTGCTGCTGCTGGCCTCCGGATAAATCCCCGCCCTTTCTTTTACGGAATTCATTCAGTATCGGAAAGGTTTCATAAATAAAATCCGGTATGCCGCCCTTTCCTTTTTTCGCCTCCAGGCCGAGAAGAATGTTTTCTTCCACAGTAAGCTGGGGAAAGATTTCCCGTCCCTGGGGGACATAGCCGATTCCCTTTTTGGCCCTTTCATAAACCGGAAGATCCTGAATCTCCTTGTCATCCAGCAAAATCTTTCCCTGAGGTGTTTTTACAAGTCCCATGACCGACTTGAGCGTGGTCGTCTTTCCCGCGCCGTTTCTTCCTACCAGGCAGGTCACACGGCCTTTGGGCGCTTCCAGGCTCACATGGCGCAGCACCATTCCTTCCCCGTAGGAAGCGTACACATCCTTCAGTTCAAACATTCTCTTTCCTCCCTTCAGCCGCGGCCCAGATAGACATCGATTACCTTCTGGTTTTTCTGGACGGTATCCATGGTTCCCTCGTCCAGAATCTCACCCTCATGAAATACCGTCACCGTATCGGATACCTCTTTGGCAAACTGCATGTCATGCTCCACCACGATAATGGAGCATTCCTTTTTGATATTCTTTAACATTTCTGCGGTTTTTTCCGTTTCCCTGCGCCCCATGCCGGCCACCGGCTCATCCAGAAGCATCAGCTTCGGCCTGGATGCCAGAATCATGCCGATCTCCAGCCACTGCTTTTCTCCATGGGAAAGGCTTCCGGGATAAGAAAATCGTTTATCACTCAAACCGATAAAATCCAGGCAGTAATTCATATATTCCCTGCTTTCTTTGGAAAGGCGGCGGAAGGTGGTGGAATAAAGAGAATGCCGCTTCGCCACGGCAAGCTCCATATTTTCTTCAATGGTAATCCCGGTAAATACACTGGGGGCCTGGAATTTTCTGCCGATTCCCAAATCGGAAATAGCATATTCCTTCATTCTGGAAACATCCCGTTCTCCCTTATCGCTGAAAAATAAAATCTTTCCTTCCGACACATGGTTCTTTCCGCAGATAGCGTCCAGTATCGTTGTTTTGCCCGCTCCGTTCGGCCCGATAAAAAAGCGGGCTTCGTTTTTTCCCACAGAGGTGGAAACATTTTTAATCGCCTTAAAATCCCCAAAACGGATACTCACATTCTCAATTTTCAATGCCGGTGCTTCCTGTCTTGCCGCTCCCATTTTTTCTGCCTCCTTTGCCTTTGCCAATCTGCCGTTCGTCAGGACAATGCCTGCTCCGCCGCTGTTTTTTTGTCTTCCCCGGTTTCGGTGTTTTTCTTCCCGGCTGACATCTTATGCCTGATTTTCCTCGGAATTTCCTTCAGGGAAACAAAACCGCCCGGCAGCCAGAGAATTACCACAACAAACAAGATTCCTATAAAATACGACCACAGCTCAGGAAAATTTTCACTGGCCGCCGTTTTTAATCCGTTTACGGCAAGCGCGCCCAGAATAGGGCCTGCCAGGGTTCCCTTCCCGCCGATGGCAACCCAGATAATCATCTCTACAGAAGGGACAATCCCCACCTCCGACGGAGAAATGATTCCCACCTGCGTCACATAAAGCGCTCCGCCCAGACCTGCAATAAAGGCTGACAGCGCGTATACGAAAACCTTATAAACGGCCGTATTATAACCCACAAAGCCGGCCCGGCTCTCCCCGTCACGGATAGCCAGAAATACCTTCCCAATCCGCCTGTTCGTGAGAAAACGACACAGGGCAAATACCAGGACCAGGCCTGTCAGGGTGGCATAAAACATCATTATTTTGGTCAGCGGCGCATTGAGGCTTTTGCCGAAAATAGTGCTGAAATTAGTCAGCCCGTTGGAGCCTCCCGTATATGCCTGGCTGCCCACAAGGAGCGTGCCGAAAATCATGGCTAATGCCTGGGAAAGGATAGAAAAATATACCCCTCTTATTTTATGAATAAACGTCAGATAACCGATAAGCACTGCCAGCACCACCGGAACCAGCAGGGCCATGGCGACGGCAAACACCGGATTTTGAAAGGGCTTCCAGAATCCGGGCAGCTCCGTCAGGCCGCTCCAGGACATAAAATCCGGCAGGGCGCCTCCGGAAGCTTCCAGCTTCAGATACATCGCCATACAGTAAGCCCCCAGGCCGAAATAAACGCCATGTCCCAAACTCAGGATTCCCGTATAGCCCCAAATCATATCCAGTCCCAGCGCCACAATGGCGAAGCACATGTATTTACCGAAAAGGCTTACCCGGAACATCGGCATATAAAAGGGAAGGGTTGCAAGAAAAATAAACAGCAGTACGGCAAGCACCGTAGTTCCCTGTATTCCATGCTTCCCTTTTTCCTCTGATAAAGATTTCGTTTGTCGTTTCAAGTCATTCACCGCCTTTCTACTCTTCCAGCGCTCTGCTGCTTACGGCAAAAATGCCCTTGGGCCTAAACTGCAGCAGGATAATGACGCACAGGAAAATAAGCACCTTTCCGATAGACGCATTGGTCAGGAATTCAAATGCTGTTCCCCCCACGCCGATAAAGCCTGCGCCGAAAACGGATCCGACAATGCTTCCTGCGCCGCCTACCACCACCGTCATAAAGGTATCCACGATGTAATTGGTGCCGAGGGTGGGGCCAATCGCTCCAATCCATGTCAGCGCACAGCCGGCAAGGCCTGCCAGGCCGGAGCCGATGGCAAAGGTCATGGAATCGATTCTTCTGGTATTCACCCCCAGGCTTGCGGCCATATCCCGGTTCTGCATAACTGCCCGGATATTCCTTCCCTGTCTTGTTTTATACATCAGCAGATAAACTCCGACGAGGCAGACAACGGCAATCACCAGAATGAACAGCCTCTTATAGGGCAGGGAAAGCATCCCTGTTATCCGCAGGCTTTTTTCCAGGAATGACGGCGCCTTCACCCCCACGTTGGGAGAGCCGAAAATGCTTCTGGCCGCCTGCTGCAGTATCAGGCTGATCCCCCAGGTAACAAGAAGGCTGTCTACCGTTCTTCCGTATAACCTGCATATAACCAGCCTTTCCAGCACATATCCCAGCACAGCCGCTGTCAGAAATGACAGTATAATCGCCGCCGGGCAGTACCAGTCCAGCATTCCGGCGGGCAGGGCAGCCTGAAACAGATTCTGCACCACATATGCCGTATAAGCCCCTGTCATGATAAATTCCCCATGAGCCATATTAATGACTCCCATCAGTCCGAAGGTAATTGCCAGGCCCAGCGCCGCCAGCAAGAGAATCGAACTGACACTGATACCGTTAAACAGCTGCATTAAAAAAACTTCCATAGCGCGTCTGCTCCTTTCTGTCTGCCCGAACGCACAAAGAGACCGCTGTATTCAGCGGCCTCTTTGCCATTGTTCCCCTATTGCGCGCCGCTGAGTCCGGCGGCCCATTCATATCCTTTCAGATAAGGATCCGGTTTTACCGGCTCCGGCGTACTCCATACCTCATCAATCAATCCGTCCGCGTTTACCATACCGATGCGTACCGGCTTGTAAATATGCTGGTTTTCTCCGTCAATGGTAATCTTTCCTTCCGGCGCATCCAGGGAAATCCCCGCCGCGGCCTCTTTCACCGCATCCACATCTGTGGTGCCCGCTTTTTCCACGGCAGCCGCCCAGAGATAAACCGCATTGTAACCGGCTTCTATCGGATCATCCGTCACTCTGTCCGCCCCGTATTCCGCTTTGTATGCTTCCACAAATTTCTCGTTTTCCGGCGTAGCTGTTGTCTGGTAATAATTCCATGCCACCAGATGCCCCTCCAGATAAGAGGCCCCGATTCCTTTTACCTCTTCTTCCGCAATGGAAACCGAACAGGTCTGAATCTGCTCCGGCGTCAATCCCGCATCCTTGAACTGCTTGAAGAAAGCCACATTGGAATCTCCGTTCAGCGTATTAAAGATGAAATCCGGATCCGCTTCCTTTATTTTACTGAGGATGGTTGTATAATCCGTATGCCCCATCGGCGTGTATTCCTCTCCCACGATCTCCATCCCCAGGGCCTCCGCCTGCTTCTTTACGATGGCGTTCGCCGTTCTGGGAAATACATAATCAGAGCCCAGCAGAAAAACCTTCTTCCCGTAATTTTCATTCATATATTCAATGGCAGGGACAATCTGCTGGTTCGGCGCCGCGCCTATGTAAAAAATGTTGGGGGATGATTCCTGTCCTTCATACTGCACCGGATACCAGAGCAGCCCGTTACTGCTTTCAAATGCCGGAAGCACCGCTTTTCTGCTGGCAGAAGTCCAGCAGCCGAATACCGTTGCCACCTTATCATTCAGAAGAAGCTTCTCCGCCTTCTCCTTAAAAACCGCATTATCCGAAGCGCCGTCCTCAATGACCGGGACAAGCTGCTTTCCAAGGACTCCTCCGTTTTCGTTAATTTCCTTAATAGCGAGAAGCTCCGCATCCCTTACGGAGGTTTCACTGATTGCCATAGTTCCGCTCAGGGAATGAAGTATTCCTACCTTGATGGAATCCTCGCCCGATACGGCCGCCGTTTCCTGTCCGCCTGCCGCCGAAGCAGAATCCGCTTCCGCCTGGCTTCCTGCCGTATCGGGCGCCGCCGCTCCTTCCGTCACCTCCGACATGGCGCCGCCGCATGCCGTAAGGGAAAGACACAGGGCCGCCGCCGTAATCCATGCTCCGAATGTTCCAATCGCTCTTCTTTTCATAATCTGTTCCTCCTCAAAGTAAATCATTTTACCCAATGCAAAAAAGTGCCCGCATTCCTTCCGGAATTACGACCACTTCGTCTTAGGGGACTACTTGTTGTTTAGGACCTGTAAACAGAATACCGGAATAAATGGAAAAAAGAAACCTGACAAATCCGGAAAAAACCATGACAGATCCGTTTTTTGTTTCTGTACCAGCCTTCCCCCACTGTCTTTCCTGTGACTGTGCACAGCCCCGGGCTGTCAGAATTTTTCTTCCGAAGCACTGTATTTACGAAAATAAGCGGGCGTACACCCGATACAGCTTTTAAAAAGTCTGGTAAAATAATCTGTAGTGCTGTATCCCAAAGCTTCCCCGATTTCATAAACCTTATCATTTGTGGTACGAAGAAGCTCCTTTGCCTTCTCCATTTTCAGAAGTGTGGTATACTCCGATATGGTCATTCCCGACCGGCCGCGGAACAGTTTGGCAATATAATCCTTGCTCAGTTCCAGTTTATCCGCCAGAATATCCTGCAGGTGATCGGACACCAGGTATTCCTCTATCAGCCTGGCAATGCGGACAGCCATCAAATCGGGAGAACGCAGTCCATACTGCTTTATTTTCCACTGCAGCTCCTTAAAAATTTCTTCCGCCTCCTCTGCTGGCCTTCCGCCGATTATGAAATCCTTTTTATCAATGACCTTCAGCCAAGGGGCCTGCTCACACATCTTCTGATAGACTTTTTCCAGCAGTCCTTCCACATCCCGCCTCATCCGCTCCCCGTCCTGAGGATACCGCTCTTGCGCCTCCCGGCACAGACTGTCCGCCAGCTGTGCCGGATCCTCCCCTTCCAAAAGCGCATGCCAGTATCTTTCCGGCGCATCCTCCCTTTCCTGTCCCAGATAATCCTCCGCCAGCCTCAGCGCCTCCGCCACCTTTTCCTCACTGTACGGCTTCTCCAGATATTCCACCGCCCCCAGCCGGATCCCCTCCTTGGCATAGGTAAAATCCTGATATGTACTTGCGAGAATAACGATTGCCGGATATCCCTTTTCCCGGATACGGCGCAGCAGATCCAGCCCGTTCATGACAGGCATGCGGATATCGGTAATTATCAGATCAAAGCCTCCTGCGGACAGCTTTTCCAGCGCTTCTCTGCCGTTATATGCAAAATCCGCCAGTTCAAACCCGGCCGTTTTCCATATCCGGTAACGCGCTACCAGAAAGCCAATCGCTTCATCATCATCTACAAACAGTACCCGATACATGGCATTCACCTTCCTTCTCCCACTGCTCCAGCCACTCTGCCACCGTTTTAAAATGATAGCAGTCCATCTCCCGTTCTATCTGTTCCGTTCTTTCCCTCCCCCAAATTCTTTGACACACAGCCTTATTTTCCCGGAAATACTGCTCTGCACCGAAATCCCCTCTCTCCAGAAGTTCCCTCCAGTTTCGGAAAAAATCTGACCAATCCGCTTCTTCCTCCGCCGCCTCCTGCTTTCCTCCGGCTGCCTCAGCCGCTTTTACCGGTATGGCTACCGTAAAACAGCTCCCTTTCCCTGGCTCGCTCACCAACTCCAGCGTCCCCTTCAGCACTCCCACAAGCTGCCGGCACACCGCAAGCCCCAGGCCGCTTCCTCCGAAACGCCGGCTGACAGACGAATCCGCCTGTTCAAACACATCAAAAATACGTTTCTTATCCTCTTCGCGGATACCGATTCCGCTGTCCCTTACCTTAATCAGAAGAAATTGCTCTCCTACCCGTTCTTCCCATCCCAGGTTTACGGTTACTCTTCCTTTTTCCGTAAATTTCAAACCATTGGTAATGAGATTTCCCGCTATCTGCCTGATTTTCATCAAATCCCCCTGCAGGACATCCGGTACATCCGTACCCCTCCCGACGGAAAAATACAATCCCCTTTCCTCCGCCTGCCTGCTGAAGGAATTCCGAAGTTCTCTGATGAAATCCGTCACCTCAAAGGCCTCCTCCTGTATCTGGCTCTGTCCGGCCGCAAGGCGGGAAGCGTCCAAAAGATGATTCACGAGCTGCAGGAGACGGAAGGACGCGTCCTTCATCGCATCCAGATATTCCCTCTGTTCCTTTCCCTGCACCGTCTGTTCCAGCAGAGACTGATACCCCAGAATAGTCTGAAGCGGCGTGCGGATCTCATGGCTTACAACCCCCAGGAACACATCCTTTGTTTTCAGCGCCCCCTGCATGGAACAATACATGGCTTCGATTTCATTGCCCAGCCGGTATACCTCCCAGGTCCCTGCCGGCCTGAGCTCCTTCTCTCTTTTTTCCTTCAGGTACAGCTGATATTGAAGTACAGGGGAAATACAGAATCGGTAATATAAAAAAAGTATCAGCCCCGCCAGCAGAAACGCAGCCGCCTGCAGCGCCCATTGCCTCACCGTGGTCTGCAGCACGCCGTCCTCTACCTGTCCGAGCTCCTTATCCATTCTTTCCGAGAGCCGTTCCATAAACTGATCCGTATACTGCGTTATGACTTCCTTTTCCGCCCTGTAATTATCCCCGAATAAAATGGAGGCGGCTTCCAGCCTCTTTTCTCCGGGGCTCATCTGCTTTTCCACAACATTAAGCACATAGCCGCTGACCTCCTCCGGCAGCTCCGAATCCGGGAAGCCATAAGCATCTGCCGCAAGCTTCATGGAACGTGTTTCCATATAGATCAGTAAGTCCGAATTTTTCTTTGCCGTTTCCAGAAGCCGTGCCTCTCCCCCGGGCAGCTCCAGCGCCTGAAGGCTTTCAATGATCCGGTTCCGGCGCTGTCCCTGCCGTACCTCATTCCAATAGGCTTCCAGATACTCTTTATCTCCTGAAATGACAAACCTCCCGGCCGACTCCGACAGAAAATCCACCGAATCCGATAAATCCTCACACAGCTGTCGGCACAATTCCCTTTTTTCCTGCGTTTGCTGCTGCAGCAGGAAGGCCTGCCGGATATCCCAGCTGCCCTTTCCCAAAAACAGCATGATCATACCTGCGGCAAAAAGCAGGATGCTGTTCATCATTTTCTGATTCGGTCTCCTTTTGCACAACATTGCGTCTCACCTCCGTCTGGTGTATAATTTACAATCATTACAGAGCAAAATAGGCCAGGAGGGTACTGGAATGGAACATTCTTCCGTAATTCTAATCGTTGATGACAATCCTGAATTTATCCATATGACCGGTACGCTGCTTACAAGGAACGGCTACGAGGTACGTGTGGCAGACAGCGGGCGGCAGGCGCTCAGCCTGCTGGACAGGGAAATCCCCGATCTGATCCTGTTGGATATCCGCATGCCGGAAATGGATGGGCTGGCCGTATGCCGGCAGATAAGAGAAAATTCCCGATGTGAGGACACAGCCATCCTTTTCATCACGGGAGAACAGGATCGCGCCAGCCTGGAAGAGGGCTTCCGTCTGGGCGCACAGGACTATATCCTCAAGCCCTGCCAGCCTTCGGAGCTTCTCGCCAGAATCCGTACCCATCTTCAGATCATCAATCAGACACGTGAATTAAAAGCGGCCTACCGGGAAATGGATCAATTCTGTCACAGCGTTTCCCATGATCTGAAATCCCCGATTCAGGTCATGCACCAGCTTCTGGAGCTTCTCTCTGCCATACTGAAGGAATCCGCCAATCCCCTTCCTGAAGATGCCGATGAAGTGATGGAAAGGCTCTTTCACAAATGCAGCCAGGCTGAAGCCATGATAATGAGGCTTCTGGATTTCTCCCGTATGACACAGCTGCCCTGCCGCCCGGTTCCTGTGGATCCGGAAAAAATAATCAGGAACGCCTATAACGATCTCGTACTCCTGGAAGAGGGCAGAATCATTCATCTCACCATAGAAAAACTGCCTTCCGTCTGCGGGGATCCGGTCCTTTTATCTCAGCTGTTTACCAACATACTGAGCAATTCCCTGAAATTTACCCGAAACAAGCCGGAAGCCGAGATCCGTGTGACCTCACAGGTTAAAAAGGGACAGACAGCCATAACCATTACGGATAATGGAGCCGGCTTCGACATGGCCTATGCGGACAGACTTTTTTCCGTCTTTGAAAGACTTCATTCTTCCTCCGAATTTGAAGGAACCGGAGTCGGCCTTACCATCGTAAAACGGATTATGCTCAGGCACGGAGGCGATGTTTCCATTCACAGCGTACCGGATGAAGGGACCTCCCTTACTCTCTATTTCCCGTAAAAGCCCCACGCAATCGGGATCAAAAAAAGACATTCAGCGGAGTCATCATTCTCCGTTGAATGTCTTTTGCATTATTATACATGCTTGATCGGATTAATGCAACTATGCTTTAAACTTCATCATTACAGAAAAGCTTCTGCATTAAAATAATTTTCAAGAAAAAATGAACCAGGACAAAAGTCATGTCGAATATAGAGTGAAAGGGGATGGGAGGTGAGGATTTGGAAGCGAGGGAATTGGAAAAGTGCATTGATGCGTTCGGCACAGAAATATACAGATTCTGCATAAAGCTATGTATGGATAAGGAGAACGCAGAGGATTTATATCAGCAAACCTTTCTTAAAGCGCTGGAGAGTGACATGAAGCTTGACTGGGAACAAAATCCCAAAGCGTTGTTTTTTTCTTTCACCTATAATCTTTGGAAAAGTGACCAGAGAAAAAATGCCAGACGCGCTGCTATTGCCCCCTGCAGTCAGCTGGATGATGAAAACGAAAATTTATTGTATTCGGATGAAAATGTGGAAGAAAAAATATTCCGGCAGGAACTGATCCGCCAGACAAATAAAATCATTGAGAGTTTGCCTGATAAAATCCGCATACCGCTGATACTCTACTATCTTTTCGAATTATCAGTAGAGCAGATCGCACAAACGGTCAAAAAACCGCCAGGCACAATAAAAAGCCGGTTATTCAAAGGCCGAAGCCTTATTAAAAAAAGATTGGAGGAATCAGGCTATGGAAAATAAAAAGAAAGAAAATGAATTAAACGAACTGATTCATGCGTCTATGCAGCTGAATGACACCCCGTCCCCGGATTTAAATAAACGTTTAAAAGTCAGCCTTTACCAGCGGGAGGCCATCCTGCGGCAAGCTGCCCCAATATGCGCCGTCCCGCTTTGGTTTGTTCCAATGATACTAAACGTTATAACCTTTTCCCTATTTGCCATACTTGCCCTGTCGGTAATTACAAATCCTTTCTTCGCCAGGCTGGCCGCAGGCCTTTGTATTTATATGGGCGCTGCCGGTATTCTCCTTACGGCAGTCGGTGTAAAAAGGACTGACATGAAAAAAGATTTAACTGTTCATATTCAGAAAAGAGGTGTTTTGGCTTGAATAGAAATATTATTGTAGGAAAACTGCTTGCTTATATTGGTATTCCGGTTGTCCTGTCGGCCGTCATCCTGCGTTTTGCCTTATTCTTTTTTAAAAGTGACGGCCTCAGCGGAATGTCCCTGATGTATCCGCTGCTTGTTATTGGAATATTGATGTTTGCTTTGCTTATGTCATTTTTTTTCGCAGCATGGGTTTATCAGGACTGCAAAAAACGAAATGACGACGGTGTTCTCTGGGCAATTATTGTATTGGTTACAACACCATTTATTGGTTTGCTGCTCTATTTTTTACGGCGCTCCGAGGTGAAAAAAAATTGCGCCTCCTGCGGGCACCCTGTTTCATTAAAAGCAAAATATTGTGAAGAATGCGGTTCAAAAATCGAAATCAAGGAGGATTTTACAGCTATGGAAATACGTCGTACACATCACATTAGTTTTCTTATCATGGGTATTATCTGCATGGTCCTTATGCTCACTTGCCTTACGGGTTTTATCATAAGCGCAGCCTCCGGAAGCGGAATCAATTCAAATGCTGCTTCCAATGAAAAAGTATGGAATCTTGGCGGCATCAGCAAAAATTACGAGAATCACTCCAATGGCGTATGGAAGCTGGATTTTAAGAGCGCCAGCAACGGATTCATAGCAGAGGAAAAAATGACCGTCAATAATGCCAAAAGCGATTGCCTGTATGCGGATGTCGTCTGCGGCACGGTTCCCGAAGGCGCCGCCCTTACCCTGTATCTGGTACAGAACGACACGGTAAAAACCTATGATGTCACAAATCTTTCCGAGCCGCTTGTCTGTTCCCTGGCAGATTTCGAAAACGGAGAAATTTATGTGCGGCTGTTGATTGAGGGTGTGGGGGATACTGTTTCAGTAATCTATATCAAATAACCATGGAAGCATCCGTCAAAACAGCCTTCCTAAATTACTTTATCCGTTTATGATGACTGCGATTTGACAGGAAGGAAATAACACCGACCGCTATTGTTCCCAAGGCCCACAGCGTTTTACCCAAAAACAGCCAAACGCCTCCGCCAAGTATCAGGCCGATGCTTACCAGGCCACCAGCCGCCGTCCCTTTTTTATCGACTCCGGCTGATGGTCTGCGTATTTTTTCCGTTTTCGCCAGAACAGCGTGTGTTGATCTCCTTAGTTTCTCTGTTGTCTTTTCGGATAATTCCAAAGCGGAACGAGTATATTCTGATAATGGCTTCATTTAATCTGCCTCCATTCGTTTTATTTTATCAGCCAGCATAACAAGTATGATTATAACAGTAAAAATCGATATTCCTGCAGCAAGCAATGCCATAAACGGGCTGTTGCCTGTAATAATAGTAATATTGCCGTAAATTCCGAATAAAACAAAAGCTGCTATCAGGGCTGCGGTAACCGATTTTTTGATGAACCCGATTCCCATAGCGAATATTCCAATCGTATTCGCAAACAGTACGGCAGCTAATATCGATCCGAACGTTGATAATAACAGACCCGCTGTTATGGTATCCTCTATTGTGGGAGCAAATGATTCCGTGATTAAAAATATCGCGGCAGGTATTACCGTACACAGCAGCATCAAACCAAAAATAAGGGAAAAAACCATGATAATCTTTGCCATAAATATTTTTTTACGGTCAGAAGGATAGGAAAACAGCAGAGATAAACGTTTTCCTGAATATTCCTTTATGACCACATTGTTATACATGACTGCTGCCAGTATACTGAAGAGCAAAAGGCTTATTACGCAGGTAAACTGCAGAATATTTCTGTAAGTCATAAATTCCGTTTCCCCGGTAACCCGTGCCGCATTTGCTGTAAAGTAAGCAAAGAGCAGCAGAATGCCTCCCAATATAAGAGCGGTTAAAAAATAAACCCGTAAATTGATACGTTGTGCTTCCAACCTCATAAGTTTTAACATGCTGAATCTCCTCCTGTCATAAGCGTAAAAAAATAATCCTCTAAGCTGCCTTGTTTTCTTTCTTTTAATTCCTTCAAATCCGCCTCATCCACAATTTTTCCTCCTGACAACACACCAACCGTATCTGCAATATGCTCTGTCTCGCTGAGAATATGACTGGAAAACAGAATCGTTGTCTTTTTTTCTCTGACAAGGTTGACAAACAGTTCACGCATTTGCTTAATCCCCATAGGATCGAGCCCATTAATCGGTTCATCTAAAACAAGCAGCTCCGGTTCATGTACAATAGCCCTCGCAATTCCTAACCGCTGCCGCATGCCCAGGGAAAATGCGGAAACAGCTTTTTCACCTATACCGGTCAGCCCAACCATCTGCAGGGCTTTCTCAGCACCCATGCCAGCCGTATCCATATAAGAAAGATGAAGCTCTAAATTTTTACGTGCGGAAAGATGTTCGTAAAAGACAGGCGCTTCAATCAGGCTTCCTATTCTGGCGAGCATTTTATCACGTTCCTTCAGCATATCCGAACCCAGAATCTCAATGCTCCCATAATCCGGACATAAAAGCCCTGTCAACAGCTTAAATAACGTCGTTTTTCCGGCACCGTTCATTCCAAGCAATCCATAGATCGTCCCCCGGTACAGCGTCATGCTGCAGTCTCTGAGAACTTCCTTCTCTCCGAAGCACTTTGTCAGATTGTTTACCTGTATTACCTTTTGCGTATTCAATTTCTTTCTCCTTATAAAACCGACTGTCGGTTTCTACAATGTTAAAAAAATAGGCTGTTATCTGTAACAGCTATTTTTTTGCTGACTGGCAGCTGTTTATAGTGTTTAAAAATCAGTCATATGCTTTCAGCATGGCCGCGATTAAATTATCATCCATAACATCCAGTCCAAGCTGACACATGACAAACCGCAGATAATGCAGCCGGCTCTCCGTTTCTGCATAATTACGTGCGAACAAAATGGGATTGGCCCAGTAATTTAGAAGCATTAAAAAAACCTCCGCACAAAATGCCGGCTGCGTTGTCTGTAAAGAGCCGTCCCTGATGCCTTCCTCAATTATTTCACAAATAATCGGCGCATCCTGATTGATACAGCTTTGCAGGCCGTTTACCACAAAATAGGGGTCTATCCGGGCAGTTATTGCCTTATCAAGCGAATGGGTTTCCATATCACTTGCCAGCTGATAAAGTATTCTTTTCAATTTCTCTTTTGCGTTTGTTTCTTCGGTATTCCGGATGATATTATGAAACCTGCCGTTCACATACTGAACGCGTTTTTGCATGACAGCCTCTAATATTTCCTCTTTTGATTTAAAATGATGATAAAGCCCTCCCTTTGAAAGCCCTGTCGCATCGAGGATATCCTGAATACTTGTCTGTTCATAACCTTTTTTCGCAAAGAGCTCCGCAGATACATCTACTATTTTTTCCAGGGTCTGCTCCGGATGTCTGTTTCTTCCCATATTCTTCTCCCATACAAACCGATGGTCGGTTTCCATTATTCTATCAGCCTGTTTATCATTTGTCAAGAATATGTTTTTACCTTACTGCATCCTTTGCATTACAGTTCAGCCTTCTGCCGTTGTCCGTGCCTGCTTTGCTTCACCGCACTCATCCCTTTCCGGCTCCTGCATCTACGGGGGCAATCCATCTCATGGCCCGTCCCCTGCTCTGGCGGTCAAAGCAGTCCACCTTTCCCGAAGCCACATCAACAGTCACCACAATAGCCCCGTCCTTGCCGTCTTTATAGATGACTGCGATAGATGTGTCATTGGTAAAGGCCGCTCCCAGAAGTTCGATATCCTTTTCCTCAAAAAGCTTTTTGGAGATCAGAAACTGCCTGGTAACCTTCTTCGCTTCTTCCACGGTAGGCGGCCTCTGTGCGTCTTCCCACACCGTATTCATCCCCGACAGATAGATATCCTTTATCTCCCCGTTTTCCAGAAAAGATACCATATATTCCGGCGTCACATATTCACCCGTAAAAACTCCCGTCTTCTCCCTGTTTTCCGGAGAAGCAAAAAATAAGGTGGTATTCGCTTTATAGAGGTCGCCTTCATAAACCTCTTCCGGTGAAAAACGGCTGGTGATTTCAAAGTCTTTTGCATCCAGCGTCACATCAAAGTAGTAATTTAAGGCTTCTGCTGCCTTCTGTACCATTTCCGGTGAAGGAGTCTTCTGCTGCCTGTCCGCCGGATCTCTGCTGACAACCGTGCTGTTTTCTGCCGTCACCTGTATACCGTCCGTGTCCATTGCCCTTACGTCTGTTTCCCTTACATCTGTTTCCCCTCCGGCAGTATCGGTCCGCTGCTGTTTTTCCGTTTCTTCATTTGCCTCCGTACCAGGATGGAGTTCTTCTTCCTCTCCTGCCTCATCAAGAGAGCTTTCTGTAATCTCTGGGGGCACAGCCGCGGCAGCAGCCTCCCCGCTGCCGGAAGCCCCTCCTGCACAGCCTGACAGCACCAGCGCCAGCAGTACAGCCGGGAGCAGTAACCATTGTTTTCTTCGTTTCATTCGTATAATCCTCCTAATCATTTCCGCAGTTTCTTATTTATCTGCTTTTTGTCAGATTTATAGTCTACATCGCTTTTGTAACCTCTTTGTAACAGGGAAAACGGATTGTCATCAAAGTCCCTTTTCCCACCCGGGAAGCAAGCTTTATTTCCGCCTCATGGATCCCGGCAATATCCGCACACAGGGAAAGCCCCAGCCCGACGCCGTTATTTTTCCGGTTTCTCACCTTATCCACCTGATAAAAGCTTTCGAATATCCGGGATTGTTCCTCCTCCGGTATTCCCCTGCCCTCATCCTCCACCTCTGCGGTCACAAAGCCGCCCTCCTCTCTGAGCCTTATCCAGATCCTGCCGCCGGTGTCAGAAGCCTTTCCCGCATTATCCAGCAGATTTCCGAACATGGCCAGCAGCAGTTCCTTTTTCCCAAAAATCATAACCGGTTTCTCAGGCAATTCGGTTTCCAGCCGCAGCCCCGCTTTCACCGCTGCCGGTTCATAGGCCATGACCGACTCCCGGAGCAGTTCTCCTGCATCACAGGGCTCCATATCAAAGGTATGGCGTCTCACAAAAATCAAATCCATCATCACCTCAGACAGTCTTTCAATCCGTTTTCCCTCCCGGAAAATACACTCTCCCAGCTCCTGCACGTACTCCTCGTCCCCGCTGGTGGAACGCAGCAGATCCGCATAGCCCACCACCGCCGTCAGGGGCGTCCGCAGTTCGTGGGTAAAATTATCCGTAAAACGCTGCTGCTCCTGGTTTTTTCTTTTGAGCTCCTCCACCGTGCTTTCAATGGCATCCGCCATTTTGTTATAGCTGTCCGCCAGTTCTCCCGCTTCATCCTTTGCTTTGATCTGTATTCTCTCCCGGTAATTCCCTTCCCCGATTTTCCTCACGGAAGCGGTGAGCAGGCGGAGGGTTTTCGTCAGCCGGCCGGTGAGAAGAAATAGGCCCGCGGCAAGCAGCAGCATGGTCACGGCGGCAAGCCGGAGGAAAAAGGCATACTGCTGCGCCCGATCCGCATAGATACCGCTGATATCCACGAAAAAGAGATTTCTGATCTGTGTATCCTTCAGCGGAAAAAAGCTGCTTAAAATCAAATATTCCTTCCCGTCAATTTCCTGCCTGCTGTATTCGGCCATCCTGCCGATATAATTAGCCTTCACCGTCACCGGCTGTTTAAAATCCAGAGTGCTGTACAGCACCCTGTCCTGCGCCAGGATCTCCAGCGCGGTTCCCTGGGTATTCACCCTGCTGTCCAGATATTCCATGACCGCATTCAGATACCTGGCATCCCCTCCGTTTTTTTCCCCTTCAGCCCACACATATTGTTCGATTCCCGAGGAAATACTCTCCTGTTCATCCCTGGCCTGCTGCAGGATACGGTTAAAGGAGAGCTTGCAGTTATTTTCAATGGTCAGTATATTCGCTCCTGTAAACACTGCCATGAAGAGCAAAAGAGTGGAAATGACTATTTTTTGTCTCAGCTTCATTCTTTATCCGCCTCCAGTCTGTATCCTATTTTTCTGACCGAAACGATAACGCCTTCCAGATCCAGCTTTTTCTTCAGGCGCTGGATATGCACGTCCACCGTCCTGCTTTCCGGATCATATTCCCCGCCCCAGACCTCTTCATAGATCCGGTCGCGGAACAAGGCTATATTCCTGTTGCGAAGAAAGAGCTGCAGAAGCTCCAGTTCCTTCATGGTGAGTTCTATTTCCGTTCCGTCCCTTTTTACCGTCCGGGATTCCATATCAATGTCCAGACCCGCTAATTTTATCTTGTCCTGCCCCTTGTGATACCGTCTCAGCACGCTTTCCACCCTGGCCGTAAGCTCCGCCAGCTCAAAGGGCTTTGTAATATAATCATCCGCCCCCGCCCTCAGGCCCTTTACCTTATCCTCCAGGCTGGATTTTGCCGTGATGAATATAACAGGGATTTCAAATTCCCTGATGTATTCCAGCAGCTCATATCCGTCGATTTCCGGAAGCATAATATCCAGAAGAATCAGATCATAACGCTTCTCCTCCAGTAAATCCGCAGCCGCCTTTCCATCATAGACGCATTCACAGGAATATCCCGCTTTTTCCAGCCCTATACGGATGAGCCTGGCAATCATTTCCTCATCCTCCACAATCAATATCTTCACTGCCGGCAGCCTCCTTTCCTTTCTGTTATGAACCGTAGTATACGCCCCGTTTGTAACAGATTTGAAACATAATACTACCATATTTTCCGTTTTTCTGCTCAGCCTGCTCCCATCCAATTTCCGGAAAATTCTCCGGCATTCCTGCCGTGATTATCCCGACAGGACAAAAGCGGCTGATCCTACTCACATTCCGGTAGGATCGGCCGCCTTTACTCCGCCTTCTTTAATACCTTTTCCCTGTATTCACTGGGCGTCATCCCCATATATTGCTTAAATACCTTGTTAAAATACCTGGCATTATCATAGCCCACCATAATGCTGATATCCGCGATCCGGTTTTCCGGGTTTTCCAGAAGCTTTTTCACCTGCTCCATCCGGATCTCCGTCATATATTCCACAAAGTTTTTCCCTGTCTTCTCCTTAAAGAGCCTGCTTAAATAATTAGGATGTAAATAAAACTGCTCGGCAAGCATATTCAGGGTAATATTTTTACTGTAATTCTGTCTGATAAACAGCTGGATTTCACGGATTACCCCCTTACCCAGCTGCTTTTCGTCCGTTCTTTCAAGCCCTGCCGCAAGAAACCTCACATAGTCTGTCATACAGCCGATTGTCGCCTTATATTCATTACAGAAAAGTATTTTTTCCAGCGCCTTATTCAGCTGCCCGTGAAGATCAAGCCCTTTTAAATCCATCCCTTCCAGAAGGCTGTTCATCTCGATCAGGCATCGGATGCATGTGGTCTGGAACTGCATGATGACCGGCCGCTGCAGGCAGATATTCTCAAGGGCCTGTTCCATCTGTTCCGCCACTCCGGATCTCTCCTCCGGGTTCATAAGCCTTCCCGTCAGATCCTTTACGATATCAGGAACCTCCGGTGCACTCTGTGAGAAGAGAGTCTCAATATTTTTATACCAGACAATTCCATGCATTTCTCTCGCCATATGATAGCGCAGGGCGTACTCGGCTTCCCGGTAGCCTTCCCTTAAATCCCGGATCCCCCGTTTGTATTTACTGAGCCCGCAGGCCCATTCCTGTTCCACCCGGCAGGTCTGTTCCAGCATAACCACAAAATTTTCCGCTTCCGCCTCCTCACTGCAGGGTACAATCGCAAACACACCGTATACATCCTGGTCTAAAATATAGGAACCGGGAACCACTGCCTTGATATTTCTTCGAAGCTCCTCTTTTTTTTCAGCAAGCTCCTCGTCCGATATCTCATTATCCAGTAATCTGGCGGAAAAACCGTACCATTGCTCCAGCTCCGGCAGCTGGTACTTTTCCTGCTCCACCTCGGCAACCCCTTTTACCACCGATATAAGCAGCCCTTCGATCCGGTTGTCACGGATCTCCTGTTCCCTGTCTTCTTTCTCAAATTCCTCCTTCAGCCTTTCCAGAAGAGCTTCCACTTCCTTTAAATTAACAGGCTTGGTGAGGTAATCCACCGCGCCGTACCGGATCGCTTCCCTGGCATAGGAAAATTCACTGAAACCGCTCAGTATCACCGTCTTCACCCCGGGCCGGGATTTCCTCAGAATCTGCAGCATATCCAGCCCCGTTTTCCCGGGCATACGGATATCCAGAAAAATAACGTCGGCCTCCGCATGTTCCAGCTGCAGGAGCGCTTCATCCACACTGTTGGCAATTCCCGCAACCACAAACCCATGCTCCTGCCATTTGACAAACTGGGCCAGGCCCCTGCATACAATCTCCTCATCATCAACGATCCATACTTTGTATGCCATCCTGTTCCCCTCCCCTGTTCTTTTCCATATTTTCCGAGCAGTTCCTCACCGGCAGTGAAATTATTATTTCGGTTCCTTCCCCGATTCTGCTGGTTATCCGTATTCCGTAGCCTTCCCCATAGAAAAGCCGTATCCTCTGGTTTACATTCACAAGCCCTATATTTTCTTCTGCAAAAGCATTCCTCTCCATGGTGAGAGACAGCTTTTCCAGCTCCTCCCCGGACATTCCTTTTCCATTATCCTTAATTCTTATAAAAAGCTTTTCTTCCTCCCGATATGCGCGGATCGTGATCCGGTACCCCCTGCTGGCGTCACCGAAGGCATGTACCACCGCATTTTCCATGATCGGCTGCAGCATGAACTGGGGAACGTATAGCTGTTCCTCTTCCGGTTTTACATGGATTTCCAGCTGTATTTTTTCCCGGTGCCGGAAATTAATGACCTCCAGATACGTTTTGGCATGCTCTATCCCTTCCTTCAGGGTAATCGTATTTCCCCCGGTACGCATGCCCATACGGTAAAGCTGGCTGAACTTTTCAATCATCTGCGTGACAGGGCTTTCCCCATTCGCTTCATACATGGCCTCCCAGCGGATAATATCCAGCGTATTGTACAGGAAATGGGGATTGATCTGCATCAGCAGGGCATCCAGCCTTGCATTGGTCCAGCTGATGGAAACCTCCTGTCTTCTGATTTCCGACAGGTAAACCTGCTCGATGAGCTGATCGGTCTTATCCGCCATCTCATTAAAACGATCTCCTAAAATGGTGATCTCATCCTTTCCGGAGTTGGGAAATCTCTCATTCCATTTTCCGTCCCCGGTCATCTGCATAACCTTAATCAGCTGGCCTATCGGCTCCGAAATACTGCTGGTAACATAATAGGAAATTACGGTACAGGCGATCACCACCGCCAGCAGCACCAGAATACACAGATTCCTGATTTGATAGGTACCCGCATACAGCACCGCCAAATCCACGACATGGGCTACAAAGACGTCGGTATTAGGTATTTTTTCATACGCCAGGAGCAGCTCCTGCCCGTCACTGTTCATCTGCGATATTCCCTTGCCGTTCCCCTTCATTTCCTGAAACAGCAGTCCGTCCCTGGGAAAAGCGGGCGCCGATATGCTGGGATTAAACCACATCAGAATCCCGTCCTCCCCTATCAGGAACGTATTTCCGTCATTATATTCCTCATACCCTTCCATTGCCCCGGAAAATGCATTCAAATCAATGTTGAGAAGCAGGACGCCGAGGAATTCCCTGTCGGCGGGCGCATACACCGCGATGCCCAGGGTTACGATATTGGCAAGGCCGTAGACATTCTGTTCGTTTTTATAAAAAACCGACGTTTGCTCCGCCGTATCAAACCAGACGGGATACCCTCTTTTTTCCTGGGGAAGCGTATAAAATTCCGTCTCATAAAACGCATCCGGATCCCGTATGATCCCTCCCCGGCGGTATCCCCCCGGCTCCACCATATAATACTGATCCTCCGGCGTGACAAACTGGACATTTACGATATATTTCCGTCCGTAACCCATATTGTAAAGCGCATTTTCGATACAGTACCGGTTCTGTTCATATTCACCGCTCTCCGTGTCGGCTTTTGATCCCGCATTTTCCAGCAGCGCGCGCACCACCTGGCTGTTATCATAAAACCGGAGGGCTTCCTCTTCATACTCCTGCATGGTGTCTTCTATTTTCATGGCGGCATTCTGAACCAGCAGGGATATATACTTGTCTATATTTTTACTGATTTCATCCGAATACTTGTAAAAGCTGAAAAAAGTGAGAAATATAGCTGCTGATATAATCAGCAGCATAAATGACAAATTAAGCCTGCGGAAGATACTCACCTTCCGCAGGATCGTCCTGATATGTCTGTTGGCTCTTCTTCCTGCTTCCTTCACCCTCTTCAGTACATTCATACGTCTGGATCCCTCCGTAAAACATATGTCCTGTTGGAATTATACCATAAGCAGCTGTAAATGCCAAAAAGTGCAAGAATAAATTCTCACACTTTCCGGCTGCAAGGTTTTATTTCCCTTTTCCCGTTAAAAAGGTTTATCTCTTGTTGGCTTCATTGAACGCATCCAGAGCTTCTGTTTCACAAAGCTTCTGGGCATCGGCGAACTCTTTTTCCGGATCCGCATTGGGATCAACCAGAATCTTCTGTACCGCCCTGTCTACATAGGAACCGAAATCGGCCTTTCCGTAAAATTCAAGACGTCCCACTACCTTAGCCGCTTCCAGGACTTCCTTATATTCCTCCGGGAATTCATAAAAATCAGTTACACTCATATCATCACGGGGAATAATCATCGGATTGGGAGCCCCTTTGGTAGCCAGATTTTCAAAATAAGCGGTCAGATAGGCTTTGCTGGTATAGTAGCTGATAAATTCCCAGGCCGCATCCTTCTTCGCCTGATCCGATTTCGCATTAATTACATAACAGGTACCTGCGATAGCCGTTGTCTGATCCCCCGAAGGACCTGCCGGAGGAAGGCAAAGGCCGATATCATCAGGATCGATCCCGTTTGAAATAGCCTCTGATACCCAGTCGCCTGCAAAAGGCATCATTCCCACCTTTCCAAGGCCGAAATTCGCTACAAGATCCCCGAACTTCAAGGTAAGATCACTCTGCAGAACCCCTTCACTGCGAAGTCTCTGATAATATTTCGCCGCCTCTATCACAGCGGGATCGGTAAATGTAAGCTCCGCGGTTCCGTCAGGGTTCTCTTTTGTCAGATCGCCGCCGGCCTGCCATACATAATACTGGAAAAACCATTCGGTCCATTCCGCCGCCAGTGTGGCATATCCGGTAATCTGGTTGGAAGGGTCATTGACCTTTTTGGCCGCTTCGATGGCTTCGTCCCAGGTTTTGGGAGGTTCCGTCACTCCTGCCGCTTCAAAAAGAGCCTTATTGTATCCAAAAAGCATGGGGGAAACGGTTGCCGGCAGACCGTAAACGCTGCCGTCCTTTGTAAACATATCCACATATTCCTTCGTGAAATTTCCCCATTCATCCCAGGTATCCGTATAGGCATTGAGCGGTTCCAGAATGCCGGCCGCCATATAGGAATTCATCATGGTAAAGGAACAGTTTGCCAGATCGGGCGCATTTCCCGCAGCCACACCCTGATAAAATTCGTTGCCCGGGTCGCCTTCCTTTACCACCTTATTTAAGGTAATCCATGGATGCTCTTCCAGGAACTGATTCTCTATCTCTTCAGAAAAATCGTCCGTATTACGGCTTGTTACCCATAAGGTCAACTCCACAGGCTCCTTTTCCATCTCCGCCGCCTCCGTTTCCGGCGCCGCGGCTTCCGTTTCGGCCTTCTGCTGCTCAGCAGCCTGCTCCGATGGCTCCGCCGCCGTATTTTCCGCAGGCTTGCTTCCGCAGCCCGCCATCAGACCGGCTGTCATACACAGTGATAAAGCAATAGCCAGTGCTTTCTTTTTCATCCTGTTTCCTCCTTTTTCTCTTCCCCGAAATAATGGGAACGCGCTTTTGATAGAACTATCATAACAAATATCACTGCTTCTGAAAACGATGCAATATTAACCGAATTCGCTGAAAATGTCACTTATCTTAAGCTTTTTGCGAATGAATGGAAACAGCTTAAGAAAGGTGACATTGAGGTTTATTTTATTGATTTTGCGCCGGACAGAATCTTTATATAATAAGGGTAATTCGTCAGACGTAAAAAAATAATTCATTTTGGGAGGAAATCTCTATGAAAGGCAAAAAAAATACCGGCGGCCCCTTCAGCTATACGTTCCGTAAAAAGGCCGCGCCCTGGTGCATCCTGGCATTGCCCATGGCATTTACCGCATGGCTTAAATACTATCCGATCCTCAGCGCTTTTTTTATTTCCTTATTCAAATATGATCCCATCAACCCGCCCGGGAAATTTGTGGGGCTTTCGAATTATATAGGAATGTTTAAGATGCAGTATTATTGGGATGCCTGGAAAAACACCTTTATCTTTCTGCTGCTGCAGCTGGCCATGTGTTTTTTCATTCCCCTGATCCAGGCGCTTTTCTTAAACGAGCTGATCCGCCTTCAGAAATGCCTTACCACCCTTTACATCCTTCCGGCCCTCATTCCCACCTCCGTAAACGTCATAATATGGAAGTGGATCTGGCATCCGGACTACGGCGTTGCCAATCAAATCATCAAATTTTTCGGAGGACAGCCCCAGGCCTGGCTGAGTGATCCCGGCCTGGTCAAATTCTGTATTATCTTCCCCGGCGTTCTGGGAGGCGGTCTTACCGTTCTTCTGTATCTGTCCGCCATACAGGGAGTTTCCTCCGATATTATGGAATCCGCGGCCCTGGACGGCTGTACGGGCTTCAGTAAAATATTCCGGATCATCCTGCCCAACATTTCCTTTATGATTTTTATCCAGCTGATCATGTGCGTAATCACCACCATGCAGCTGCTGGACGCCCCTTATATGTACGCTTCCGGAGGCCCCAGCGGGGCATCCACCACACAGGGGATTTTCATCTATAACGCCTTTAACCAGGATCTCAACTATGGCCGCGGGTCCGCCGCATCCATTGTCCTGCTTCTCGTTATTGCAGGCCTGACCATGCTGCAGATGCATTTTGAAAAATCAGAAAAAGAATAGGAGCGGATATCCATGAAAAATAAAAACAAGACTATCCATGTAAAACCGGGTCCGTCAGAACGAAGGCTGAAAATCTGTGCGGTGGTCATTTCGCTGCTGTTCGCCGCACTCATGCTCTATCCTCTTATTTTTGCCATTTCCAGTTCCATGAAGGACAATGCCAAAATCTATGAAATACCCCCGCAGCTTCTGCCCGACAGCGCCAACAGCCTTTCCGTCGTCATAGATTATTCCGGTATGGAATTCTCTGACGAAGCGCAGATGAAGGACGCCATGCTGCAGGATAACATTCTGGCAATGCTCGGCATCAACTACAAAATGGCCGACCAGTCCATCATGGAAATCAAGGTGTACGGGACAAAAGACGGCAAAACGGTTTTTTATTCCAGAGCGCACCAGATGAAGCTTCAAATGGAACGGGATTACGGGATTTATTCCAGCACCACCATTAAAAAAGATGTGCTGCTTCATGGGGACCGTTATGTAAGGGCCTGCGATTCCATCGGCTATGAATTCGATCCTGACGGAATCGCCCGGACACCTGCCGAAGGCCTGTCGGATGCCTTTGAGCAGCAGGTATCCCTGCTCCTTTCGGATAATTATCCCCTGAACGGCACGCTTGCCGGTGCCGGCAGCCGTACCAGGAATATTCTGAATCTGGAAAGCTTCAAATACTATCTCCAGATGCCTGCATATATTTATCCCCAGAACGAAACCATCGTCCGGTTCGGTTTTATGACCTTCGTTGCCAACAGTATTATCGTCATCGGCTTCGCCATGATCTCCCAGGTGATCCTCTGCTCCGTCTGTGCCTTCGTGATCAGCCGCCTGCTGACGAAAAAAGCGGGAAACTTCGTCCTCCTCTTTTTTATGGGAGGGATGATGGTCCCCTTTGCCAGCATCATGCTGCCGCAGCTCATCATGTACCGTCAGATAGGGGCTTACAACAACTATGCCGCCCTGCTGCTGCCCTTCCTCTATCCCTTTGGCTTTTATGTCTATCTGTACAAGGGATTTTTCGACCAGATTCCCGGCAGTTATTTCGAGGCAGCCTCCCTGGACGGAGCCAGCAATTTCTATCTGTACACGAAAATCTGCATGCCCCTTTCCAAAGCCATCATTTCCCTGATCGCCCTGCAGACCTTCATCGGGAACTGGAACGATTTCTTCTGGGCCTGGCTGGTAACAGAGGATCAAAGGCTCTGGACGCTGAACGTAGCCCTGTACAATATCTCCAACAACAGAGGAACCAAGCAGAATGCGCTGATGGGGCTTGCCATCGTCACCATCACACCGGTAATCCTGCTGTCAATTCTCTTCTCCAAACAGCTGAAGCAGAGTGTCATGGCTTCCGGCGTGAAAGGATAATATTAACCGCCGCCATACACTGCAGGCCGGCTGTCATTCCAAATAAAACAGGCCCCGGTAAACGGGACCTGTTTTATTATGGGCATTTTTATCTTAATATAACGGAACTGCGGAAGCAACCACCTCCGGAGGTACTGTCAGCGTATCGTACATGCCAAAGTCAGAGATAACCATTTCGATCGTTCCAGTCTGAACCAGCCCTGAGCTGTCCGCCTCTGCCGGCATTTCCAATCGTAAGCCGACAGGAAGCATGGTAACGGCATCAAAGGTGAAAACTGTGGGATACTTATTTCCGGCCAGGATTTCCGTAAACTGGAATACTTCCCCGTCCGTATAAACCTGCGCAGCGGACTGCCCGACTCCGGGCTTGGTCATTCCTGTCAGCTGAGGCAGGCGGAAATTATCAACGGTCTTGCCGTTATCAGGGAAAAGCATAACCACCCATGCCCGTCCGTTTTTCTGCATATAAACCTTTGTGTTCGCCCCTTCACGCACGATATACTGATCCGTGTATTCTGTTTTGGTTCTGCCGGCGACAGTCATGGAATCACTTGTTGTCTGATGCACCACATTGGGACCCACAATAATCTGCTTCGTAGTAAGTCCCGTACCGCTCAGTTTGGGATTCACGCTATTTGTAATATCCGATATCACCATGTGGTCAAAACGGAAGGATGTAACCCCTGCCATGGCCCCATTCGATATCTGTACCATCTGATCCGAGGTGACCGGAGCCTCGGTCATTGGCGCGGCCGACGCGGACAGCGGATACATGGCAAACAGCACCACACTGAGCAATACTCCCCAAATTTTTCTGTTCATAACATAAAGCCCCCTTTTCATTATTCCCTTATGAAACATCTTTTGATGTCTTTACAGAATAATGATACTAAAAAAAATATCATAATACAATATATTTTTTTACGATTCCTCCGGTTCCGATGTTTCCCTTTGCCAGTCCTCCATTAATTCATATAAAAGCTGCATCAGTTCTATCCCGCTGCGGAAAAAGACCTTTACTTTTGCGTTAATGCTGAGTTCCCCCTGTATGCTGCTGTTTTTTCTGGAAATGACCTGAACACAGGCAATCTTTTTCTTAGGGCCGGCATCCTTTATTTCTTCATCCTCAAACAGGCTGACCATTTTACGATCGTCATATGCCTTAAAAATATCGGACTGCCTCTTAAAGGTTTTCCCTTTCAGGTTATGGTAATCCACGGTAACCTGAGGATAATCTGTGGTATCCATAATATCCTCCATGAGAAGCAGCAGATGATCCAGACCTTCAAAATAAAACGGCCTGTTATCATAATATACCGATTTTACATATCCACTCACCTTCCTGTTGTTATAGGAAAGAAAACATATCACCATTTTACAGGCCATCGGATAATATTGATAGATGCTCTCGGCTGTCTCTCGTATAAGCTTCTCCCTCGTTTTTTCATCATACATACTTTTTTCTCCTTCGTTAAAAACCGACCTGTTTTCCAAAAAGCAAAACACTTTTACTACAGAATTATAGTTATGTTGTTAAAAAAATAATACGACTGTTTACATATCATTCAGATATCGATTATTATATCTGATTGTTCGATTTTTTTCAACAAAATATAATTAAGTAAATGAAAATTCCGTGTGTGTACGGTAAGCAGCAACAGAAAAAAGACATCAAAAAATAAGCCTGTTAAGAATTTAGGTTAACAGGCTTTTGGGCTTGCCCTTAAAAAACGGCGCAAAATTAAAGAGTTATCAAAATGGAGATAACTCAAAAGATTTTACAACATAACTATAATTCTGTTGTATTTTTATATTATCAGCCGGAGTCTTGTCAATGTCTCTTCATGTTCCTTGTAACTGACAGCGATATAACAACGGGTGGTTTCCACAGATGAATGACCGAGAATATCTGCAAGATGGGCGATGTCCTTTTCTATTGCATAATAGCATTTGGCAAATAAGTGCCTGAAATTATGAGGGAATACCTTTTCCGGATTTACTGCCGCTTCCCCGCAGAGCCGTTTTAATTCCCTCCAGATATTACTTCTGTTAAGCGGTTTTCCGTTCCTGCTCTGAAAAAGGCTGCCGTTTTTTATACCGCATTGCGATGCGTAAGCCAGCAGCTTTTCTTTTAAACATTTCGGTATCAGAATGATACGGTTTTTTCCTTTCATGCTGATTTCTGCTTTTCCTTTTTTTACGGCTTCAAGCGTTATATAGGGAAGCTCACTTATCCGGATTCCCGTGCCTCCCAACGTAAGCATGACAAAATAAAGCCTGTTCTTTTTTCTTCTTTTGGCCGTATCAAGCAAAACTCTGTATTCTTTTTCTGTCAGCTCCCGCGCCTCATCCGCAAAAGCCCTTCTCTGTACCTTTAAAAACTTCACCTTCCACTCGGGTTTGTTGCAAAATTCCAGAAATGAATGGATAGCCGCAAGCTTTACATTAACCGTCTGGGCCTGGAAATTTTTCTTTAAAGCCTCACGGTAATCAAGAATAGATGCCTTGTTTCTTTCATGTCCTTCAAGATAGTCAAGCAAAAGATTCACTTCTCTCATATACCTGAATCCGTGAAGTTCAGTTATTTTTTATAAGGATGTGCCATTTGAATCTTGT
>OGYI01000537.1_pt1 | contig 46861 bp, 24 predicted proteins | sample 1576521 | NCBI WGS metagenome assembly OGYI01 (sample SAMEA3541484, study PRJEB24748) | human gut metagenome | biome: human gut; feature: human-associated habitat; material: faeces | place: China | collected 2012
CATGCGAACCTCCAGTCCGGACCGCCCCGCGGTCCAACTTTCTGTCCGCACCCCCCTTTGAGCGCGAAATAGCTCCAAAAACGGGAGATAATCCACGCTCGATATTTCGACGGCAGAAAATCCTCGCTCGATACTCACCGACGAGCTCAATGTGACAAAGGGACTGTCCATTTGTCACATTCCTAGACAGGTTTGACCTCCAGCTTTATCCCCTCGACACGGGAGTCGCCCAAAACATCCGGAAGGGTCCAAGTCGCATACAGAGGCAGATAGAGAACGCCCCCGTCACGCTCAACGTTGCCTCTCGAGAAAACAATCCCGCGCTTTACGCCATACTCGGCCGTTTCTAGCACATGGTTCAACGCGGCGTGCGCATGGTAATACGTCCCCAATTTAACCTCGATGGGCACAGCCGTCCCATCCGGGCCGTCAATCACGAAATCGACCTCGCCCCGTTTCTTGGTCTGGTAGTAATACAGCCCTCTTCCCTGGGCAGCCAGCTGCTGAGCCACCACGTTTTCGTACACGCCGCCGAGGTTGGGCTCCTTGCTGTCGAGGTACGCCGCCTGGGCGACCCCGATAGGATAACGGGCCATCAGCATCCCGATATCGGACTGGTACAGCTTGAACTGGGACGCCCGTGCCGTCTTAAGCAGTGGGGACTTGGGCTCGGTCACGATGTCGGTCTTGAGAGCGACGCCGGCATCGACAAGCCAGACAAAATCTCGCTGGTATTTCTCGTAATGCGCCTTGGGATCTATGGAGTTGAGCACGAAACGCTTGTTCTCGCCCTCCAGCATGACAGGAAGCTGGTCGAAGATACTCTGCACCTGGAGCGCGCGCCCGTTCGCGTATTTCGAGATATCCCGACGGTATTGCCCGTTCAGCTCGGACTGGAGCTGGCGGACAGATGCCAGATCACCCTGCGTGTCGAGGAAGCGCTGCACGATCTCCGGCATACCGCCGACGACGATATAGGTCCTGAAGTTTGCCATCATTGCGTCGTGAATATAACCAGGAACCGGCGTCTCGTTGCGGCACGCATCGCAAATCGAGCGCCGCGCCTCTTCGCTCACCCCGATTGCCCAGCTGAACTCCTCAAAATCCAGCGGGAACATCCTGAGCTCATGGACGTACCCCACGGGATAAGACCTGACGCCCTTGAATTGGGTCCCAAGCATGGACCCCGAGAATGCCCAGCGACAACGGCCGTCCTCGACAAGGAACTTGGCCATCGTCATGATGTCCGGCGCCTCCTGCACCTCGTCGATAAACACGAGGGTCTCGCCCGGCGCTATCGACTTTCCCGAGAGAAGCGTCACCCTGCTAATGAAATCATCGGCATCTCGCGCCTCGAGGAGAGCGTCCCTTGCCTGGCGATTTTCCATGAGGTTGAGCTCGATGTAGGTTGCGTAGTTCGACTTACCGAACTCGCGAATCGAGTAGCTCTTGCCGATTTGGCGAGAACCCGTGACGAGCAGCGCCTTTCGTTCGATGAATCTCTGCCAACGATTAAGCTCGTCTGCGATTTTCCTGCGCAACATAAGCTCTCCCTTCGCCACGATAAATGAAATTCAGAAATTTATATCGACTATTATCAATGAAATGCAGAAATTTTTAGTACTGAAATTGGATGAAATGCAGAAATTTGACCTTACTCGCATACAGAATATAGACGAGAGCGCCTAAGCATAAGCGAGCTCATGATTCCCATATACAAATCGAGCGTGGATTTTCTCCCACTTTGAGCGTTCAATCGCGCCCAAAACGGGAGAAAATCCACGCTCAATGTTTCAATGGGAGAAAATCCTCGCTCGGCTACTCGTCGACGATCTCGGCGAGCCAGACGTTTAACGTATCGACCTCGGGGCAGCAGAACTTTGCCGTACCAGGCTCGTTGCCAGGTACGGTTCCGCCATAGCGCAGGATATCGATATAGGGAAAGCCCACATGGCAGGCCATGGCGCACATCTTGCCGCGGTCTCGGTCAAAGTCAAAGACGTCGCCCGGCTTGTGACCATGGTGGCAGCGGCACGTCCCCAGCTGGTCCACGCAGCTCACGCGGATACGCGGCCGCTTGCCACGCGGCGCGCCGAGCGGCCTGTTCTCGCCCGCAGGCTTGACGCCGCCCTCGCCAGCGTTACTCATGGTCAATCACATCCAGGCAGGCCTCGATGGGAAGGCCGGCCGACTTGTCCTCTTGGTCGGCATTGCGCTCGATAAGCTCAGCCACCACACGCATGGCATCGGACGTCGCGCGCTGCAGACTCCAACCTGCCATAACGCGGCCCATGAGCACCGCCGAGAACGTATCGCCCGTGCCCGGGAAATAGACCGGAATGAGCTCAAAGGGAATCGTGAAGTACTCCCCCGCCACATGGTCGTAACCGATAACCGCGTTCGTGCCATTTACCACGGCGCTCGTAATGACCACCGACTTGGCACCCAGCTCGCGCACGGCGTCCACAAGGGCGCGGGCCTCATCGGGCGTGATCTGCTCTGCAATAGGCGTATCGGCGAGCAGACAGGCCTCGGTGTAGTTGGGCACCGCGTAGTCTGCGCACTCCAGCAGGTGCCGCATAAGGCCAATCGTGGACTCGGGCACACCGGCATAGAGCTTGCCGTTGTCGCCCATGATGGGATCGACGAACACCTTGGTGCCCTTTTGCGCGCGGCGGTGGCAAAAGTCCGAGATGATACGCGTCTCTTCCTCGGTCACGATAAAGCCGGTCGAGATGGCGTCGAACTCAAAGCCGAGCTCCTCCCAGATGGCGAGGCTCTGGCGCACGTACTCGGTGGTGTCGTGGATGTAGAACTTGGGATAGTTGAGCGTATCGGACACAAGTGCCGTCGGCAGGTTATGGATACGGTAGCCCATGTGCGACAGCACCGGCAGCATGGCGGAAAGCGCGACCTTGCCGTAGCCGCACATATCGTTAATCAGCAGCAGCTGAGTATTCTTCATGAGGGTCTCCCTTGTTTCGGGCGCGGCGCGGCAGCGCCACAGTGCGACTAAGTGTAGCGCAGGGGACGTTGTGAACGGGCGCTGGCACCGCAGAGGACGAATTGTTGCGGAAAGGTTACGGGAAGGAGGAAGTTAGTCGTTGGGGACGTTCTTAAATGACTAGTCGACACAAGGAGTGTCCCCAAATGCCGGCACATAAGGAACGTCCCTAAGTGCCGCTCGAACATAATAAGTTTGGTACCTTGACATTTATTTACCGTGCTCCTAAATTGGTTAGGCACAAAACAATTCAACTACCTAACTAAAGAAAGGAGCGAAGCTTAGATATGTGTGTTGAACCACTCGTCCTTCCGCATGAGCCCAGCGGTGACCCGTCGCAACCGGTAGACATACCCGAAGCGGTCAGCGCCGAAGACAAACTCGCCAAGCGCATCCTGAGCGGCCTGGGCTTTTGCGGCCATTACATGCATTTTCATGGCGGAGGCGTGTCCGGCAAGGCGCCCATCATCTGCCTGCTGGCCAAGCAACCCGGCGGCGAGATGTCGCAGCAGGAACTCGGCATGCACTTTGACCTCAAGCCGGGGTCGCTTTCCGAGATCCTGTCCAAGCTCGAGCTCAACGGCCTCATCGAGCGCAGCCGTAACCCCAAGGATCGACGGCAGCTCACCATTCGCCTGACCGAAACCGGCCGGGAAAACGCCCGCATCGACCAGGCGGCCCGCATTCGCTTTAGAGAGCAGGCCTTTAGCGCGCTCACCCATGACGAGCGCGAGGACCTCGCCGAAATGCTCGATAAAATCCGCGTAACCTGGGAGGAACTGGATGATTAAAACCCTCATGGGCAGCATCCGCGACTATATGAAAGTCACCGTTGCCACGCCGTTGCTCGTGCTTGGCGAGGTGCTCTGCGAGATGCTGATTCCATTTATCACCGCCAACCTGATCGACGCCATCAAAGACGGCGCCACCGTAGCCGAGATGCTTCCCACCGCGGGCCTTTTGGTGCTCATCGCGCTGACATCGCTTGCTTTTGGCGCCGCGGCAGGCGTCACCTGCAGCCATGCGAGCTGCGGCTTCGCCAAGAACCTGCGTCACGACCTGTTCTACAAAATCCAGACGTTCAGCTTTGCCAACATCGATGAGTTCTCGAGCTCCTCGCTCGTCACGCGCCTGACCACCGACATCAACAACGTGCAGCAGGCCTTTATGATGATCATCCGTATCGCCGTGCGCGCGCCGCTGGTATTGATCTTCGCCTTTACCATGGCATTTATCATGGGCGGCAGCGTTGCCATGGTCTACCTGGTCATCATTCCGCTGCTGGGCTTTGGGCTGTTCTTTATCATCTTTAAGGTGCGCCCCATCTTCTCGCGCGTGTTCCACAAGTACGATGCCCTTAACGAGTCCGTCGAGGAAAACGTCACCGGCATGCGCGTGGTTAAGAGCTACGTACGCGAAGACTTTGAGAAGGAGAAGTTCGCGGCCGCCGCGCGCGATGTCCAGACGGACTTCACCCGCGCCGAGAAGCTGCTCGCCTTTAACAACCCCATGATGAACATCTGCGTCAACGGCGCGTTTGTCGTCATCATCTACCTGGGCTCCAAGCTCATCATCACGAGCCAGGGCACGCTGTTCGACGTGGGCCAGCTCTCCTCGACCTTTACCTATGGTTTCCAGATTCTCATGAGCCTGATGCAGCTGTCGATGATCTTTGTCATGGTGACCATGGCCGACGAATCGGCACACCGCATTGCCGAGGTGCTGGCCGCCGAGCCCACGATCGCCGATCCCGCCGAGCCCGTGCTCGAGGTTGCCGACGGTTCCATCGACTTTGACCACGTGAGTTTTAAGTATTCCAAGCATGCGAAGCGCCAGGCGCTCGACGATATCGACCTGCACATTACGAGCGGCGAGACCATCGGCATCATCGGCGGCACCGGCTCGGCCAAGTCCACGCTCGTTAACCTCATCGCCCGCCTGTACGACACCACCGAAGGCGCTGTGCGCGTGGGCGGCGTGGACGTGCGCGACTACGACCTGGACGCGCTGCGTCACCAGGTCGCCATGGTGCTGCAGAAAAACGTGCTGTTTAGCGGCACCATCGCCGAGAACCTGCGTTGGGGCGACCCGAACGCCACCGACGAGGAAGTCCGCGAGGCAGCGCATCTGGCCTGCGCCGACGAGTTTGTCGACGGTTTCCCCAAGGGCTACGACACCTGGATCGAACAGGGCGGCTCTAATGTTTCGGGCGGTCAGAAGCAGCGCCTGTGCATTGCACGCGCCCTGCTGCGTCGCCCCAAGATCTTGATCCTGGACGACTCCACCAGCGCCGTCGACACCAAGACCGACGCAAAGATCCGCGCAGGACTGGCAAGCTATCTGCCCAACACGACCAAGCTCATCATCGCCCAGCGCATCAGCTCCGTGCAGGACGCAGACCGTATCATCGTCATGGAGGGCGGCCGTATCGCGCAGATCGGCAACCATGACGAGCTGCTTAAGACAAGCGAGATCTACCGCGAGACCTTCACCTCGCAAAACAAGATGAGCGCCGAGGGCGAAGGGGCCGTCGAGGCCGACACCGAGGCATCCGCAACGCAAGCTCAGACTCAAGAAGGAGGCGAGGCCCATGAGTAAGGCAACGACCGCCGAGCGCGCGCTCAACCGCAAGGGCGGCACCATGTCGCGCCTCATCAAGACGCTCTTTGGCTTCTATCCCGTGCTTTTGCCCCTCGTCGTCGCCGGCGTGGTGCTCTGCGCCATCATCAACTCCATCGGCGCGACCTTCCTGCAGAGCGCCCTGCAAATTATTGGCGAATCGTGGCAGTCGGGCGATTGGGAAGCCGCGCAGCCCAAGATCGCACAGCTCGTGACCACCCTCGCCTGCATCTACGGCGTCGGCGTCCTGTCCTCGCTCTTCTGGAACCGCGCCATGGCTATCGTCACGCAGGGCTCGCTGGAGAAGCTGCGCGAGATGATGTTCAACCGCATGCAGGACCTGCCGATCCGCTACTTCGACACGCACCAGCGCGGCGATGTCATGAGCCACTACACCAACGACATCGACACGCTGCGTCAGATGATCAGCCAGTCGCTGCCCAACCTGCTCATGACGATCATCATCATCGTCACGGTGTTCTTTATCATGCTGTACTACAGCGTGTGGATGTGCCTGGTCATCATCGCCGGCGTCGCCTTTATGACCTTTATGACCAAGCTGCTCGGCTCCAACTCCGCGCGCTTCTTCATTGCGCAGCAGACCGAGCTCGGCGTGGTCGAGGGCCATATCGAGGAGGTCATGAACGGCCAGAAGGTCGTCAAGGCGTTCTGCCACGAGTCTGCCGCCGAGGCCGATTTTGACGAGCGCAACGAAAAGCTCTTCGAGGTCTCCCAGAAGGCCAACATGTACGCCAACATCCTCATGCCCATCCTTATGAACCTGGGCAACCTGCTCTACGTGCTGGTCGCACTGGCGGGCGGCATTTTCCTGGCGCTGGGCGCGCCCAACCTGAGCATCTCGGGCATGGCGCTGTCCATCGCCGTCGTGGTGCCGTTCCTCAACATGACCAAGCAGTTCTGCGGACAGATCGGCCAGATCTCGCAGCAGATCAACGCCGTGGTCATGGGCCTCGCCGGCGCCGACCGCATCTTTGAGCTCATCGACGAGAAGCCCGAGGCCGACGAAGGCTACGTGACGCTCGTCAACGCACAGGTGAACCCCGAAACCTGGGAGCTCGAGGAGGCCGACCACCACACCGGCATGTGGGCATGGAAACATCCGCACCGCGCAACCGGCGAGATCGAGTACGTGCCGCTGCGCGGCGACCTGGTCATGGACAACGTCGACTTTGGCTACACGCCCGACCACGAGGTGCTGCACGGCGTGTCCGTGTTTGCCAAGCCGGGCCAGAAGGTCGCGTTTGTCGGCGCCACCGGTGCCGGCAAGACGACCATCACCAACCTCATCAACCGCTTCTATGACATTGCCGACGGCAAGATTCGCTACGACGGCATCAACGTCAATAAGATCCGCAAGGCCGATCTGCGCCGCTCGCTGGGCGTCGTGCTGCAGGACGTGAACCTGTTCACCGGCACCGTGATGGATAACATCCGCTACGGCAACCTGGATGCGACCGACGAGGAGTGCATCGCGGCGGCCAAGCTCGCGGGCGCGGACGACTTTATCACCCGCCTGCCCGACGGCTACGACACCATGCTTACCGGCAACGGTGCCCAGCTGTCGCAAGGCCAGCGTCAGCTGATTTCGATCGCGCGCGCCGCCGTCGCCGATCCGCCGGCAATGATTCTGGACGAGGCCACGAGCTCCATCGACACCCGCACCGAGGCCATCGTGCAGGCGGGCATGGATAAGCTCATGGAGGGCCGCACGACGTTTGTCATCGCGCACCGCCTGTCCACCGTGCGCAACTCTGACGCGATCATCTGCCTGGATCACGGCCGCATCATCGAGCGCGGCAACCATGATGAGCTGATTGCCAAGCGCGGGTATTACTACCAGCTGTACACGGGTGCGTTTGAGCTGGAGTAGGAACGGTTACTGACGGAGGGTGCCCCGGGGCGGCGGGGTAATTCCTCCGTGCTCAAACATTCTCGCTTCGCTGCGAAACTGCGCGCGGAGGAAATACCCCGCCGCCCCGGGGCACCCTCCTGCGCGCAATCAGCCCGTTGTTTAAAACGGAATAAAGGTTAGTGAGGCCCTGGCCGTTTGGCCAGGGCCTCGTTTTGTGTAAGCTACTTGAGGAGTTGGGCCATGGCGTTGACGAATTTTTGTACTTGGAGGGTGGGCTCGAGCGGGTAGTGCAAGAAGACCGGCACCTCGCGGCCACATAGGAACGGCACGCCTACAAAAGCCGGGTGCACGCCCGACCACGCCCCGCAAGTGAGCACCGCGTCGCCCTTTTCCTCCGCCTCGTTAAAGAGCGCAAAGTCAAAACTGTCCACGTCGATCACGTCCACGCCGCCATCGGCCAAAAGATCGATGCGCAGGCTGTCCATGGCGTCGTTGCCGTGGCGCAGTACGCGCAGACGCATACCCTCCAAGTCGGCAACCGTAATGCGATTCTTGCGCGCCAGCGGGCTCGTGCGCGGCACATCAATATAAAACGGTACGTTGACGATAAGGAGCTTTTGGCAGGCATCACCCCAGCGTGGGGTTGAAAAACTCGATTGCACCACATCGACCTCGCGGCCCAAGCTGCGCATGACGGTCTCGCGCTCGTCGTAGAGATCGCTTACCGGCACGATCTCAAATCGCAGCGACGGTTCCAGATCGTGGATGCCCGACCACATCGACAGCGTTTGGCGCCCCGGGCACATCATCGACACGCCCAGGCGCACGGCACCGCCATCGCCCGCCGCGCGTCGGGCACGGCGCAACGCATCCTCGGACTGACGCATGATCGAGCGCGCATCGTCTACCAGCAGCGCACCCGCCGGCGTCACCTTAACGCCCGAATGCGAGCGCTCGAACAACGTGATGCCAAACTCGGCCTCGAACCCCGACACCTGTTTGACGAGAGCCGGGGTCGACACACGTAGTTTTGCCGCCGCGCGCGAGAAGCTTCCCAGCTCCGCGGCGGCCGATATGGCCTCAAGTCGTCGATCGTACACGTTAATCTCCCGTTTTCGCGCCCGTGGCCACATGGTGCCACAGGAGGTTGTTTTCGCAGGTCATGCGCTCAATTGAGAATAAACTGCATCGCACAGTGTAAACCTATGGTTAACGCCATTCTAACAAATATGCAATTCACCTGCGCAAATGCAAAGCATACGATAACCAGCGAAAACCACGTGGGTCGGTTAATGGGAGCGACCCACCGGGAGGCATAAGAAGGGAAGTTCCTATGAGCAATTGGCTTAAGCTCGAGGGCGATGTCTGCGCCGTGACCGGCGCGCTCGGCGGTATGGGCGTCGAGATTTGCCGCGAGTTCGCCCGCAACGGCGCCAACGTCGTCCTGCTCGACCTGGACGAGGAGAAGGTCAAGGCCGCTGCCGCCGACCTTGCTGCCGAGTTTGGCATCCACGCCGAGGGTTACAAGATGAACGCCACCGACGAGGCCGAGGTTCAGGCTGCCGTCGACGCCACCATCGCCAACTTCGGCCGTGTCGACGTCCTCGTCAACACCGCCGGCATCCTGCGCTTCGCAGCCATGGAGGACCTGCCGCTCTCCGACTGGAACGAGGTCATCAACGTCAACCTCACCGGCTACTTCATCACCTCGCAGCGCTTTGGTCGCGAAATGATCAAGGCTGGCCAGGGTCGCCTGGTGCACATCTCGACCGTTGCCAGCCACTCCCCCGAGACGTTCTCGGGCGTGTACAGCTCCACCAAGGCCGGCGTCAACATGATGTCCAAGATGCTCGCCGCCGAGTGGGGCCCCTACGGCGTGCGCTCCAACTGCGTCGAGCCCTGCTTTGTTAAGACCCCGATGTCGGCGAGCTTTTACGCCGACCCCGAGGTCGAGAAGAGCCGCAGCCGCCTCATCGCCACGCGCCGCATCGGCGAGGTCAGTGATATCGCCAACGCCGTCATGTTCCTGGCGTCCAAGCGCTCGGACTTTACCACCGGCGACGCCATCAAGGTCGATGGCGGCTTCTCCAATATGATGGGCGACCTCACCGCCAAGCCCGGCGGCCGTCGAGCCTTTGCCGACAACTACCTCAAGAACAAGGGTGTCGAGCTTTGGTCCGACGAGTCTGGCGTCGCAAAGCCCACTGACCAGTAAACCAGCCTGACAGGGAGGCTCGCGGTGACGCCTGCCCCTCCCCCGCATCGATTAGAAAGAGTCCAATGGCTTCCACCAACTCCAACAAGGGTCGCGCCGTCGTGCTTTCCGCCGCGTGCGTCACCATGTTCTTCATCAGCTCCATCGCGCTGTATTCCGTCGTGAGCAAGAACCTGCTCGCCGTCTACCCCGAGTGGTCCAGCGCTCTTACCTGGGCTTTCCCGGTCTTTCAGACCATCATGGCCGTAACGGGCATCTTCGCCGGCCGCATCTCCGATAAGATCGGCCCGCGCAACGTCGTGATCGCCGCCGCCGTGTGCTACGGCCTGGGCTGGTTCATGTCCGGCACCGTTACCGAGCCGTGGCAGTTCTACCTGTGGTTCTCGCTCGTCGCCGCCATCGGCAATGGCCTGGGCTACAACCCGGCGCTCACCACCGGCCAAAAGTGGTTCATCGACAAGAAGGGCCTCGCCTCCGGCATCACCCTTGCCGCCTCCACCGCCGGCCCCGCCGTGCTGTCCCCGGTGCTCGCCTCGCTGCTCATCCCGAGTCTCGGCATCTTTGGCGCCCTCAAGGCACTCGGCGTCATCTTCTTTGTAATGATCGCCGCCTCCGCCCTGTTCCTGAAGGCCCCCGAGGCCGGCTGGCTGCCCGAGGGCTTCGAGGCCCCCAAGGGCGGTGCGCACGCCGGCACCTTCGGCGACCTCACCCCAGGCGAGATGGTCAAGACCCCGCGCTTCTGGGTCCTCATCGTCACCTTCGCCTTTGCCGCCACCGCGGGCACCCTGCTCGTGGGCAAGGTTGCCTCCATCGCCGCCGTCCAGCTCTTCGCCGACCCCACGAGCGCCGCGGCCGTCGCCCTCGGTGGCGTGGTGGTCTCCGTCAACACCTGCGCCAACCTGGTCGGCCGTCTGTCCTTTGGTCAGATCATCGACAAGCTCGGCGCCTACAAGTCGCTGCTCATCAGCCTTGTCGTCACCATCGTCGCACTCGTCATCATGTCGATGAGCTTTACGCAGAGCATGTTCTTTGTGGCGCTCGCCCTGCTCGGCTTTAGCTTTGGCGCCCTGCTCGTCATCTACCCGCCGCTTACCGGTGGCGCCTTTGGCACCAGCAACATCGGTGTCAACTACGGCATCATGTTCTTGGGCTATGCCGCTTCTACCTGGATCAGCCAGCCCATCACCGCCGTGCTGTATCACGCCGAGGCCGGCAGCGCTGCCTACCAGCAGTCCTTCTACGGCGCCATCGTGATCGCCGCCATCGCCGTCGTGCTCACCGTCTACATGATGGTCTCCGACAGCAAGAAGAAGTCCGCCTAGTTATACCAATGTGGCAAAGGGACAGTCCCTTTGCCACATTCGCCAGCCACCAGCATTAAGGAGTCGAAATGTCTGAGCTCAACCCCGTCCGCATTGCCGTCATCGGCGCCGGCGCCATGGGCCGCAACCACATCCGCTTTGTCACCGAGGAGCCCGAGGCCGAGCTCGTCGCCATCGCCGACGCCTTTGAGGGCGCCCGCGCCACGGCCGAGGCCGCCGGCGTGCCGTTCTTTACCGATCCCGCCCAGATGATGGACGAGGTCAAGCCCGAGGCCGTCATCATCGCCACCCCCAACGACCTGCACCTGGGCGTTGCTCGCGAGGCCATCAAGCGCAACATCGTGCCGCTGGTCGAAAAGCCGATCTCCAACGATCTTGAGGATGCCCAGGCCTTCGCCGCCGAGGCCGAGACCGCCGGTGTGCCCGTGCTCGTGGGTCAGCACCGTCGCCACAACCCCTTCGTCAACAAGGCCAAGGAGATCATCGAGTCCGGCGAGCTGGGCAAGCTCACCGTGTCGAGCTTCCACTACATGATCTATAAGAACGACGAGTACTTCGATGTCGAGTGGCGCCGCAAGAAGGGTGCTGGCCCGATCCTGGTCAACCTGGTGCACGACGTCGACCTGCTCCGCTACCTGTTGGGCGAGCCCGTTGCCGTCCAGGGCATGCAGTCCAGCGCCGCCCGCGGTTTTGAGACCGAGGACTCCGCCGTGGTCAACGTCCGCTTTGCCGATGGCGCGCTCGCGAGCATGACCATCTCCGACGCCACCGCCAGCCCCTGGAACTGGGAGGCAACCGCTCGCGAGGATCCGCAGTACCGCCCCTTCGACGCTGACGCCTACTTTATCGGCGGAACCTTGGGCGCCCTGTCGCTGCCCCGCCTGCACCAGTTCTCCTACGACGGCGCCTCTAACTGGCACAAGCCGCTGCAGATGGAGATTCCGACCGTCGACCCGGCGCTTCCCCACAAGATGCAGCTCAAGCACTTTGTGAAGGTCGTCCGCCGCGAGGTCGAGCCCGTCGTGACGCCGGCCGACAACGTCAAGACGCTCACGCTTCTCAACGCCGTCAAGGAGGCCGCCGAGACCGGCCAGCTCGTCGAGCTGTAACGCCTTAAGAGCGGCCGCGACAGAAACCCCATGCCGAGCCCCTCGGTCCGCCACAAATAAGCCCCTCTTCTTTGCCCCGCGAGCAGCCTCCTGCCCGCGGGGCTTTTTGCTACTTCGCTGACGATTTTTCTGAGATGGGGGCCTTTTTGCACCTCAGCTTGATTCGTTCGCCACGAAAGCGGCCTATCTACTACGTTTAACCGATCGCCCTCAACCATGCCAAATTTCGCGGAATAAAAACCGCAGGTAAACGGCTTGCCACTTTTCGGAAAACCGGGGGATGGTCGACCCACACGGTTCAAACGTAGTAGATAGGCCGCTTTCATGGCGCGGCCCCAAAACAGTCTTTTGGGACGGGTGGTATCCTTGGTAGCTCTGTGCTGCAAACGCACCTTAAACGCAAGGAGTCCCATGGATCTTATCGCCCAGCTCGCGCGCGAGCTCAACCTTAAGGCCGCCAACGTCGAGGCAGCCGTCAAGCTCATCGACGAGGGCAACACCATCCCCTTTATCTCGCGCTACCGTAAAGAGGCCACCGGCGGCATGGATGACGTCGCCCTGCGCGCGCTCGACGAGCGCCTGTCCTACCTGCGCAATCTTGAGCAGCGCAAAGAGGACGTCATCCTGCTCATCGACGCGCAGGGCAAGCTCACGCCCGAGCTTGAGCAGCAGATTCGCGAGGCCACGCAGCTCCAGCGCGTCGAGGACCTCTACAAACCCTACCGCAAAAAGCGCATGACCCGAGCACAGAAGGCCCGCGAGGCGGGACTCGAGCCGCTCGCCAATATGATCATCATGCAGGCCTCGGCCAAGGGCAGCGCGCTCGACGCCGCCGCGGCATACGTCAACGAGGAGGCCGGCTTCGACACGCCCGAAAAGGCGCTCGCCGGCGCCGCCGACATCGTGGCCGAGACGGTGGCCGAGGACCCCGAGAACGTCGCCGATCTGCGCGCCTTTACGCAAAACACCGCCGACATCGTCGTCGAGGCCACCGACCCCGCCGAGAAGACCCCCTACGAGCCGTACTACAGCTATGATGAGCCGCTGCGCCGTATACCCAACCACCGCGTGCTGGCTATCGACCGCGGTGAGCGCGAGGGCAAGCTCCGCGTGCGCGTGAACGTCGACGGCGCTGCCGCTACGGCACGCCTCGGCAGCCGCTGGCCCCGTCGCCAGGGCGTGTTTGCTCCCGTCTTTGACGCCGCCATCGCCGATGGCTACAAGCGCCTCATGGCCCCCTCGCTGGAGCGCGAGGCCCGCGCCAAACTCACCGTTCGTGCCCAGACCGAGGCCATCAACGTCTTTGCCAAGAATCTCGAGGGCTTGCTCTCGGCGCGCCCCGTGCGCGGCGCCCGCGTGCTCGCGCTCGATCCGGGCTACCGCACCGGCTGCAAGGTCGCCGTCATGGACGAGACCGGCAAGCTACTCGACCACGGCGTGGTCTATCCCACCAAGCCGCGCCACGACGTCGCCGGCACCAAGCGCGAGCTCGCCCGCCTCGTCAAGAAGGACAGCGTCAACACCATCGTCATCGGCAACGGCACCGCCAGCCGCGAGACCGAGGAAGTCGTCTCGGAGTTCATTGCCGAGCAGGCGCCTGGGCTGCGATACACCATTGTTAACGAGGCGGGCGCGTCGGTGTACTCCGCCTCCGAGCTCGCGAGCCAGGAGTATCCCGATCTGGATGTCACCGTACGTGGCGCCATGAGCCTGGGCCGCCGTCTGCAAGACCCGCTGGCAGAGCTCGTCAAGATTCCGCCCCAGTCCATCGGCGTTGGCCAGTACCAGCACGACCTTGACCAGGCCGAGCTTTCGCGCACCTTGGGCCACGTGGTGGAAGACGTCGTCAACCGTGTGGGCGTCGACGTCAACACCGCGAGCGCAAGCCTGCTGGGCTACGTGTCGGGCATTACGCCGAGCGTAGCCAAAAACATCGTGGCCTACCGCGAGGAAAACGGCGCCTTTACCGATCGCCGCCAGCTCAAGAAGGTCCCCAAGCTGGGACCCAAGGCGTACCTCAACGCCGCAGGTTTCCTGCGCATCAGCGGCGGCAAGAACCCGCTCGACGCGACAAGCGTCCACCCCGAAAGCTACGAGGTGGCCACGGCCGTCCTGGAGCGCGCCGGCGTTGCGGCAAGCGAGCTCAGCCGCGGCGGCGTGCCCGATATCGAGCGCCGCCTGGGCAGCATCTCGGCGCTGGCAAGCGACCTGGACTGCGGCACCCTCACGCTCATCGACATCGTCAACGAGCTCAAGAAGCCCGGTCGCGACCCGCGCGACGACGCGCCCGAGGTAGTCTTTAGCCGCTCGGCGCTTTCGATCGACGACCTGGAGCCCGGCATGGAACTCAAGGGCACGGTGCGCAACGTCGTCGACTTTGGCGCCTTCGTCGACGTGGGCGTGCACCAGGACGGCCTCGTACACATCTCCAAGCTCGCCAACCGCTTCGTCAAGCACCCGAGCGACGTGGTGCGCGTCGGTGACACGGTCAAGGTGTGGGTCGAAAAGGTCGATCGCGACCGCAAGAAGATCTCCCTCACCATGGTGCAGGGGAAGTAAACCGCCAAAGCAAGGGTCCCCCCTCTCGCGACGTGCAAAATCGCGAGTATTCTGCAAATTCCACCGTTCCGGATGCCCCTCAGAGACGAAAAAGCAAGAAACAGCCCCCGTTTTAGCGTCATCAGAGCCAAAACGGGGGCTGTTCCATGCTTCACCCAGCTGGTAAAAGCCTTTACCTTGCTGAATACTCTCAATTTTGCACGGCGCAGGCGGGGGTACCTTTGTCCACGGCAGGATATGGAAGCCTATCACCAACCTACCGGCAAGTTCGTGTCGGCAGCCCCGGCCTTTCCTTTGCCTAGCGCGACCCTCGCGAAGCGCGTGAGCGATAGGGAAAGGAAAGGCCGGGGCGAACAACCCGCGATGTAGCCAGCGTTCGCGTTACGGCAGGATATGGAAACCGAGCGAGGCGATATCCTTGGCAAAACCGCGCACGGTATCGAGCGAGACCTCGTACGGGTCACGGCCGATGTTCTTACGCTTGGCCAGGATGCTGTTGGGCACCGTGATGATCTGGCAACCGCATCCTTCCGCCTGGTAAATATTGATAAGCTCACGCGTGGATGCCCACAGGACCTCGCAGTTGGGCTTGGCGGCGGCCTTCTTGACCGACTCCGTCATAAACGGAATGGGGTCGACGCCGGTATCGGCGATGCGGCCGGCAAAGAGCGAGATGATGGACAGTGTCTCGGCATCAACGGCCTCGACCATCTCGTCGACCTGCGTAGGCGTAAAGATGGTGGTGACGTTGACCTTGATGCCGTCGGCCGAAAGCTTGCGCACCAGCTCGGCGGTGGACTCACCCTTGGTGGTCACGCACGGAATCTTGACGTAGACGTTCTCGGCCCAGGTAGCGATCTCGCGGGCCTCGACCTCCATGGTCTCGACGTCGTCGGCAAAGACCTCAAACGACACGGACACATCGGTGATGTGGGCCAGGACCTCCTTGGCAAACGCGCGGTAATCCGTCACGCCGCCCTTCTTCATAAGGGACGGGTTGGTCGTGAAACCCTGAACGTTGCCGTTCTCGTACATGTCGAGCATGCCCTCGAGATTTGCACCGTCAGCGAACACCTTGATTGCCATCTGCCTGATTCCTTTCGTTAGCATACGGCCGATAAACTGCTAAACACTTTACCTACGTTTATCAAGGCGTGAACTGCGGGTTTTTATCTTCTCGGCGAACGGTATAAACACCTCAGTGTTTGGATTGATAAATCGATTGAGCATGCAAAAGCAAAGAGTCGCAGTTTGAACAAACGTCAGAAGGCGAGATTCATTAGATGAGGCCGAAATGTTGCATCGCTGTGACGGTGCCATCGTGTGCGACATCGTCGGTCACGTAGTCGGCGACTGCCTTGACCTCGGGCATGGCGTTGCCCATGGCTACAGCCGTCTCGACGGCGGCGAGCATACCCAGATCGTTGCCGGAATCGCCAAAGCCAAAGGTGCGCGCGTTGCCGGTGCGACCCAGGTATTCCAGCGCTCGCGCCACGCCCACGCCCTTGTCGATGCCCTTGGGGCTCAGCTCGCGATTCTGACCACCGGTGTTGCACAGCTCAAACTCGCGCTCGATAAAGCCATCGTCGTTGGCTACGCGAGCTAGGTCGCACGCGTTAATGCACACCTTGCCTACGCGCAAATGCCCATCGACGCGCATCTGATCAACGCCATGCACCACGCCGGCGCCTAGCAGAAATGACTGTTCGACACCAACTGGCTCAAGTGAATAGGTGGCACCGTTCGTCTCGAACAACGCCTCGCCGCCCGCCACAGTAATGCGACGCGCGAGCTCCTCAACAATGTCCTCGTCAATGCAGTCCTCGTGTGCCACGCGGCCCTCGACCTCGAGCGTGGCCCCCGCCATGGCAACGACGCCCGCGGGGTCGAGCGCACGCAAACTGTCCGCGATGAGCCACAGGGGACGACCCGTGCAGATAAACGCCTTGTGCCCCGCATCGCGCAGTGCATGGAACGCCTCAACCACCGTCTGCGAAGGGCGAACCGCCGAAAAGTCCTTATCGGTCATATCGTCGGGATCGAACGACGTCAGCGTGCCGTCCACGTCAAAAAAGAGCACAGCGGGTTCGGGACACGCATCAATCATATGGGTTCCTTTCGAGGATAAGGGCAAACGAAGCATCCATCATATAATGGAGCGACGCAACCAGAGAGGTCACCCATGGAATTTTACGCAAGCTGCCCCGAGGGCTTTGAGTCCGCACTCGCCGATGAGCTTAAACGCCTCGGGCTTTCGCATGTCCGCCGCCTGAAAGGCCGCGCTACGTTTGAGGGCGAGCTCGAAGAAGGCTACCGCGCCTGTCTGTGGTCGCGCCTGGCGAGCCGCGTGTTCGTGGTACTCGGGCGCTTTGAGGCGCAGGATGCCGATGAACTGTACGATAGCGTTTACGACATCGCCTGGGAGAGCATCGTCCGCCCCGGCGCCACCATCGCCATTACCGCCCGCGGCGTGACCGAGCAGCTGCGCAACACGCGCTTCTCGGCCCTGCGCGCCAAGGACGCATTGTGCGACCGCTTGGCCGAAACCACGGGCCGTCGCGCCGATGTCGACGCCGCCGATCCCGATGTTCACCTGCTGCTTTCGCTGCGTCAGCGCCGCGCGAGCATCAGCCTGGACCTTTCGGGCGACCCGCTGTTCAAACGCCTACCGCCCGCAGCGACCCGCGCCGGCGAGGGCGCGCACGTGCTGCGCCCCGACTACGCCGCCCTGGTGCTGGCGCAGGTCGGCTGGACCGCACTATGCGAGCGCGAGCTGACGGCCGACGATTACGAGAACGAAGCCCTTCCCACGCTGATCGATGCCTCGTGCGCCGGCGGCGGTCTGCTGCTGGAGGCCGTGAACATTCTGACCGACCGCGCCCCGGGCGCCGCACGCGAGCGCTGGGGCTTTGAGGGCTGGCAGCTGCACGATGCCGCCCTGTGGGAGCAGCTGCTTGCCGAGGCGCGCGGGCGCGAGGCGGCAGCGCGCGAGCGCCAGGCGCGCATCGTGGCCGTGGATGTTGACCCCGCCGCCCGCAAAACCGCTGAGCGCATGGTTAAATGTGCCGGCTACAAGCGCTTTGTCGATTTTTGCGCCGCCAAGTCCGCCACCGTACTGGACCACGCGGGCGCTGTCGCCGGCGCCGCCGTGGTCGCGGATACGACCGAGACACCGCTTTCGCTCATGCATGACACCATGACGCTCATCGGCGAGTTGCGCCGCGCGCCCGAGCTTGCCGCGGCGCCGGTCGCCGCGCTCACCCGCGACGGATTGCTGGCCCGCGCGCTCCACACCGAGCCCGAGCGCTCGATCGCCGTCATGCCCAACAACGAAGAGGCGACCGTCGAAGTCTGGCCTTCGCTCGACCACGCCGCCGCAGCGTTTGAGGCTGCGACCAGTGCGGATGCCGAGGCCGAGGCTGCGGATGCCAACGAAGTCAACGATGAAGCCGCCGCTTCCGCCATGCCCGAGCCTGCCGCCATGCTCGACCTGGGCGACGGCAAGCCGCTGCCCGTGCTCATCCCCGAGTCCGAGCAGTTCGCCAACCGCCTGCGCAAGAATGCCCGTCTGCGCCGCAAGTGGGCCAGGCGCGAGGGCGTGAGCTGCTACCGCGTCTACGATGCCGACCTGCCCGACTACTCCGCCGCTATCGACCTGTACGAGGGTTGCCCGCAGACGCCGGGCCGCTGGCTCGTCATCGCCGAATACGCCGCGCCCAAGACCATCGACCCCGCACTGGCCCAGGCCCGTATGCTCGACATTCTGGCCATCGCGCCGCGCATCCTAGATGTTCCCGCCGAGCATGTGCACGCCAAGGCCCGCATGCGTTCGCGCGGCGGCTCGCAGTACGGCAAGCAGGGCGCCGGCAAGGGCGGCTCGGGTGAGCGCGCCAATATCGCGCGTCGTCGCCTGCCGCTCATCGAAGAGGGCGGCCTCACCTTTGCCGTCAACTTTGACGACTACCTGGACGTCGGCATCTTCTTGGACCACCGCGTCACCCGCAACCTGGTGCGCGAGCACGCCAAGCAGGCGCGCCGCTTCCTCAATCTGTTTGCCTACACCGGCACTGCCACCTGCTACGCGGCCGATGGCGGCGTCGAGGAGACCGTGACGGTCGACCTCTCCAATACCTATCTGGACTGGGCCGAGCGCAACATGCGCCAGAACGGCTTTGTGGGGCCTCAGCATCATTTTGTGCGCGACGACGTGCTCGCTTGGATTCGCGACCAGCGCCAGACGCGCAACCGCTGGGACCTGATCTTTGTCGACCCGCCCACGTTCTCGAACTCGTCCAAGATGGGCCGTCGCACCTGGGATGTCCAGCGCGACCATGTTGAGCTTTTGGCTGGCGTATCGCGCCTGCTCGCGCAGGGCGGCCATGCCATCTTTAGCTGCAACCTGCGCGGCTTCCGCCCCGAGACGCGCAAGCTCGCACGCGCGGGCGTCGTGCTGGAGGACATTACGGCGCAGACCATCCCCGAGGATTTCGCACGCAACCAGAAGGTGCACCATTGCTATATCGTGCGCCGACTGCCCATCGAGGATGCCATGGCCGAGGTCGGCTTTAGCGCCGAGGAAATTGCCGAGCGAACCGAAGAGCTGCGCAACCCCGAGGCCCGCAAGCCCCATGCGGCAGCGCACGCGCACGCACAGGCCGGCGACCGAGGGCCGCGCGGCGACGGCAAGCCCGCCTGCGCAGGCAAGCCCAAAAAGAAGAAGTTCTACGCCAGCAAGCCCAAGGGCAAATAACAAAGTTGCGGTGGTATACGGACTGTTTTGCCTGGAATTAGGCAAATTTAGACCGTATTTCACCGCAACTCATAGTGGGATGGTGGTTGGCAATCTAGCCTTGGGTGACCAATCGGTAACCGATACCCACATGCGTTTGGATATAGCGCGGATGCGCGGGGTCGGACTCGATCTTCTTGCGCAGCGTGCCCATAAAGACACGCAAGCTCGCCAGATCGCTCTTAGTTGCCGTGCCCCAAATCTCGTGCAGGATAAACTGGTGCGTCAGCACCTTGTCGGCGTTATGCGCCAGCAGGCACAGGAGCTTGTACTCGATCGGCGTCAGATGCAGCTCCTCGCCATCCATCGTGGCGATGCCGGCATCAAAATCGATATGCAGCTCACCGGTATCGAACGAGCCCTCGGAGGCAACGCCACCCGTTTGCGCATACGAAAGACGCCTAAGCGTCGTGCGAATGCGCGCGAGCAGTTCCTCGACCGAAAACGGCTTGGTCAGATAGTCGTCGGCGCCGGCATCGAGTGCGCGAATCTTGTCCGCATCCTCGCTGCGTGCCGAGACCACAATGATCGGCATGCCCGACCATGCGCGCACCGACTCCACCACCTTGACGCCGTCCATATCGGGCAGGCCCAGATCGAGCAGCACAATGCTCGGCGCCTGCGACGAGGCGGCGGCGATGGCGGCATGGGCGGTCTCCACGGCCATATGGCGCAAGCCGTGCGCCTCGAGCGCGGCAACGATAAGGTTGCGAACAGCTGGGTCGTCCTCAACGACCAAGATGAGCGGTTTTACGGCAGAGTTCGACACAGCGCTACTCCTTATCAAACGAAACGTCGGCGGCGGGAAGCTCAATCGTAAAGACCGAACCGTGCGGGTCCGCCGCGGCAACCTCTATGCTACCGCCATGCGCCAACGCAATGGAACGGCAGAGCGAAAGACCCAGGCCCACGCTGCGGTGGCTGTCGGCCAGACCATGGTTGGCGGTATAGAACGACTCAAAGATCCGCTCGCGATCCTCGGGTGCGATACCCGGACCATCATCGGCCACCGAGCACGCCACGCGACCATCGTCGACGCTAATCGAGATCACGATATGCGAGCCTGTGGGCGTATAGGTGATGGCGTTGTTCACCAGATTGACCACCAGCTGCACCATCAGGCGCGCATCGACGTTGACGAGCGCCGGCTCATCGCACGCCACCACCTTAAGGTCGTGCTCGCGCACGGCAGGGTTCACGTGGCGCAGCGCCTCCTCGACGATATCGTCCATGAGCTCGAGCGTGGTCGACAGGCGCATACCGCCGCCCTCGAGCTTGGTGATGGCGAGCAGGTTCTCGACGGTGGCGTTGAGCCATTGCGCATCCGAGCGAATGGACAGAAGCATGCCGCGGCGCGTCTGGCTATCGAGCACGGCGGTGCCGGTCGAGCCCTGGTCGAGCAGCACATCGGCATTGCCCGAAATACTGGTGAGCGGCGTGCGCAGGTCGTGCGAGATGGAGCGCAGCAGGTTGGCGCGCAGCTGCTCGTTTTTGGCGAGCACCGCCGCCTCCTCGCGGGCCTCCATGGCGCGGGCGCGATCGAGTGCCAGCTCGCCTTCGCTCACGATGGCATCGGCAAGTGTCCGCTCCTCGTGCGTCAGCACGTCGGGCTCGGCAACGATAGCCAGCACGCCCACCACCGAGGCGGGGTCGCCCGAGCGCACGAAGCCGTCACCTGTGCGGACCGTCAGGTAGATGCCATAAAGCGCCGAGCCGCCATAGGTGGCATCGAGCGGCGTTCCCACATAGGCGGACGCCGAGAGCCGCGGCGGCATCTGCGGCGCCAGTTCGTGCACCGGCGCGGCATCGCCCACGGCCGTGTATGTCGCACGCGGCAGCAGGTCATCATCGTCGGCGTCGGCGCTGTACCACACGACCGGACAGCCCGAAAGACGCGCCAGCTGCGTTGCCATGGCATGGATAATTTGCTGCTGGTCGGCGCACCGCTGCAGCATGCGGTTAGTCTCGAGCACCATATGCGTGCGACGGTCGCTGGCGGCAGCCTGCGCCAAGGCGCGGCGCAGGGCCAACGCAATCGAGCTCGACACAAGCGAGACCACGAACATGATGAAGAACATGCCGGGATAGACGCGGTCGATAAGCGACAGCGAGTAGCGCGGGTCGACAAACAAGAAGTTGTAGAGCGCCACGGCGGCAGCCGAGCTCAGCAAGCAATACAGGCGACTCCAGGTAAAGAATGCGCACAGCTGAACGGCGAACACATAGACGATCATGATGCTCGGCGCGAGACCCGGATGGTCGAGCAGCGCGCCCACAATCGTCGCTGCGACCAGCAGCCCCGCCGATACGCAGGCGTCATACAGAGGAGTGCGGCGCGTCAGCGTTGTGCGCCGCCACCAAAAGTTATCGGCAATATCGCCGTCCGTACGGACGTCCATCAGCCCCCGCCCCTCCCTCAAAAACAAAAACCACCACAAAGGGGACAGGCACCTTTGTGGTGGTTTTCCCTCGTGGTGGTTCTAAGTGTAAAGCCTTCTACGACCGGCAGTCGCTAGACAAACAGCACGTGCGCGAGCAGGGCACACACGCACACCGCTCCAAATACCAGTGCCACGATCGAAATTACGCGATCGGCCATGTCCATGTTGGCCCGATTCGTAAAGAACCGATCTTCGGCAGCGTCGACACGCGCCTCACGCATCATTTCGACCACCGCCTCACGGCCATCGAGCGCCTTTGTATCCATGTTTACCTCCCCGGCCTCATGCTTATCCATCAAAAACCAACTCCGTGTAGCCGCCGACGTCTACGGCCGCTCGTTGGGAGCCAGGCGCTGCATCTTGTTCACGGCCTTGAACTTGGTGAACAGCGGCACGTACTCAAAGCTCACGTTGGAGTTCTCCAGGCCGTACCAGCGTGCAGGCGTGCCGGCGGCGCGGCGAATGATGTACTTGAGCGTGATGGCCGTACGCTCGCTGGGCTCCACATCGCTTTCGGGCGCCAGAAGCTTACGGATCAGGACGAACTTGAACGTACCGATGTTACCCGGATCCTTGTAGACCGAGTAGTCATGCGTCTGCGGCGGCAGCTCGCCGGTGGCAGCCAGGTCCTGAACAACCTGACGCAGGTAGGCATTGACGCGCTGGTTGATCTTGTAGCCCAGGTACAGATGCACGCGGAACACGTAGTCGGTGCCGAACGTCTCGACCGAATAGGCAAAGGTGTGCGGTTCGTCCATGGTCTCGACATTCACAAACCACCAGGCGCGGGCGCGCTTGGGATGCTTGTCCAAGATCGAATAGACGATATCGCGGTCGATGTAGTCGGTATGGGTGTCCTTGGTCAGGTACACGACGTTGTCGCTCATGCGCTCGTAACGGTCGTCGTCACGCAGGCGCTTGAGCTGCGGCAGGTAGCTGCGCAGCGGCAGCAGCGTAAACTGGCGCTGCTCGACCGCCGTGCCGTTGTACCAGCACACCATAATGCCCATGATGAGTGCAGCCATGAGGATGGTGAAGTAGCCGCCGTGGAAGAACTTGGTGAGCGAGCTCACGAAGAAGAAGCCTTCGAGCAAAAGGAAGAAGGCCGCGAAGATCCACGGAGCAACCTTGAGCTTGCGCTCCTCGTGCAGGTAGAAGAAGAGCAGCAGCGTGGTGCACATCATAGTCAGCGTAATGGCAAGGCCGTAGGCGGCTTCCATATGCGCCGAGTTCTGGAACAGCAGCACCACGATGACGCAACCGACAAGCATGACGTTGTTGACCATGGGGATGTAGAGCTGGCCCTTGGTCTCGGCAGGGTAGAAGACCTGCATGTGCGGCATAAGGTCCAGGCGGCTGGCCTCGGACACCAGTGAAAACGCGCCGGTGATGAGCGCCTGCGAGGCGATGATGGCCGCAACGGTGGAAAGGCCGACGGCAAACGGGCGCAGGCCCGGGGCGAGCATCTGGTAGAACGGGTTGAGGTCGGCAATGCCCATGAGCTCGGGGTTGGCAGCGTTGTTCATAAGCCAAGCGCCCTGGCCCATATAGGAAAGCAGCAGGCAGCACTTAACGAACGGCCAGGTGGCGTAGATGTTGCCGCGGCCCACGTGGCCCATGTCGGAGTAGAGCGCCTCGGCACCGGTGGTGGCGAGGAAGCAGCTGCCCAGGATCATGATGCCCGCGTGGTTGTTGGGGCTCAGCAAAAAGACGATGCCGCGCACCGGGTTGAGGCACAGCAGCACGGCGGGATGCTGGAAGACAAAGAACAGACCCGTGCCGCCCAGGAACAGGAACCACAGCGTCATGATGGGGCCAAAGGCGTGACCGATCTTGGCCGTACCGATGCGCTGCACCAAGAAGAGCGCGATGATGATGGCGAGCGTAATGGCGACGACGCGGCCCTGGTCATCGCCCAGCACGGCATGGACCGCCGGGATGGTGCGCAGGCCCTCGATGGCCGTGGTAACGGTAACGGCCGGCGTCAGGATGCCGTCGGCGAGCAGCGCGGCGCCACCCAGCATGGCGGGGATGATAAGCCACTTGCCACAGCGCTTGACCAGGCTGTACAGGGCAAAGATGCCGCCCTCACCATGGTTATCGGCGCGCAGCGAGATGAGCACATACTTGATGGTGGTCAGCAGCGTGACCGTCCACACGACAAGGGAGAGCGCGCCGAGCACGAACTCCTCCGTCACGCTTCCGATGCCGCCGTTGCCGGCAACGAGCGCCTTGGTTACATACATAGGGCTGGTGCCGATATCGCCGTACACCACGCCCAGCGTGACGAGCATCGCCGAGATGCTCACAGGAATCGCAGCGTGCGAGGCTGCCTCCTTAGCCTTTTGTTCCATAAGCCGGTTTCCTCCCAACTTTAATGTTCGAAGGAATTATAGGTAATCGGCCCATGGTTTAATGCACTGTTTTCCCAGCTAGATAAAGATTTATACAGTCTTTAGGCTACCGCGGCGATATGGAATGTGACAAAGGGACTGTCCCCTTGTCACATTCGTCATTTACCGAGCCAGTTTTTGAACCACCACTCCATGGAGCGACTCATCTCGGCCATAAAGGGACTCGTGTGCTTGCGGGTATAGATGTCCACGACGCGCTCGCCCACCTCACGGACATGCGGACGAAACATCGCATCCATCTCGGCCACCTGTGCATCCATAGTCGCAGCGTCCGCGCGGCGGTAGCGCTCTTCGTGCACCAGGTTCACCACGGGATGCGCGATCGCCGGGCGCTCTTTGCGAGGCGTGCCGATGATGAGCATCGACAGCGGCATGGTATAGGGAGGCAAGTCCAGCAGCGTGGCAACTTCCTCGGCATTCTCGACGATATCACCGATGTAGCAGCTCCCCAGCTCCAAGGCCTCGGCGGCAACCACGGCGTTTTGCGCGGCGATCACGGCATCCTGGGCTGCGATGGCAAAGTCGCCCAGACCCGGTGCACGACGGGGCGACTTGCCCGTGCGCTCGACAAACTCGGGCTCAAAGCAGCCCACGTGCTCAAACAGATCGATCCACTTGGCATAGTCGACCACAAATATAAGTGCCCAGGGCGCCTTGGCGATCATGGGCTGATGGTCGCACAGGTCGGCCAAGCGATCGAGCGTAGCCTGCTCGCGGATGCTCACGATGGAATACATCATCATGGCGCCCGCCGACGGCGCACGGCTCGCCGCGTGCAGAATCGCTGCCCGCTGCTCGTCGGTCACCGCCACGGGACGGTCGTCGTCATCGCGCGCAAAGGCACGCGTGGACGAGCGGTGCTCCAAGATGTCCAGCACCGCGTTACCCGTAGTCTCGACCGGATAACCGTTCGCATCCACGCCCGCAGCTCCGCCGCAGTGCCCGGCACCCGTCATACAAACCCGCTCGCCCATAGCTCTATCCTCGCCAATTCTTTAAGAAGCCTTTACGTTTCCGTGTAATTCCCGTCCATTATCGCGCAGGTCGCCACTACATTGCGCCACACCGCCGCACATGCGCGTTAATATGGCTGGTTGTCGTGCGCAGCCCGCAAATGCAGTGCATATTTAGGTAACAATCGGGTAAACCCCCGCTTTCGTAGGTTTTAAGTTTGTGAGGAGTCTCAGCATGTTCGCTGCCGCCATCTCGCTCGTCGGTCTTGCGGCGACCGTCTACCTTGTTTTGCGCGAGGCCAAGGCCATTCGCGCTCAGTCGGGCACCGTTGCCAAAAGCGCTCTTGGGTGGAGCGTCGCCTTCGGCCTGTTCCAGCTCTTTTTGACCATTTGGAGCGCCATTGGCCTCGTCGCGCAAAACGAGCCGCTCGCCTTCGTAATGCTCATCCTGACCAACGCCATCCTCACCGGCTGCGCTTGGGCCAGCATCGCCCGCGACCGCATCGCCCCGCGCGTCTTTGCGTTCGCCGGGCCCGACGCCCCCGCCCCCACCGGCAAGCTCGCCCGCCTGCGCGGCGCCTTTGTGGGCAAACCGCTCGTCGCCGCCGTCTTGTGCCTGCTGCTCGCCGGCGTCTTTGCGCTGCTGGGCATGGAGGTCTCGTCCAACCACGACTTTACCTGGGTCTACCCCCTGTGCATCCTGCTCGAGTGGGCCATCATCACCACGCTCATGGTCGGCCTGTTCTTCCTGTTCCAGCGCCACGGCGCAGCTCCCGCGGTCCTGGCCTTTGCCCTCTTTGTCCTGGGCATTGCCGAGTTCTTCGTCATCACGTTTAAATCCATGCCCATCCAGCCGGGCGACCTTTCGGCCATCTCCACCGCCGCCGCGGTCGCCGGCAACGGCTACACCTTCTCGATCTCGCTGTTCTGCGTGCTGTCCATGGGCTTTACCGCCATCGCCATGCTGCTGTGCGAATACGCCGGCCTGGTCGCGCCGCATCGCCAGAAGGGCGCCGCCAACGCCAAGCGCATGCTGCTCACCAACCTGCTCGTGGCGGTACTGTGCCTGGGCGGCGTGACCGCGCACGTCACGCTTATCGACTACTACAACACCCTCGGCATCACCGTCTACACCTGGCGCCCGCTCGAGAGCTACTGGCGCGAGGGCTATCTGCCTGCCTTTATTAGTGCAGCGCAGTCTATCAAGCCGCCCAAACCCGCCGACTACTCTGTCGATGACGCCAAGGCCACGCTCAAAAAGTACGCCAAGGCCTACGACAAGTCCGACGCCGCCAAGAGCGACGAGCGCACCGCCGCAAAGGAGCAATTCGACAGCGAGAAGCCCACGGTCATCGCCATCATGAACGAGACCTTCTCGGACCTGTCCATCTACCAGAACATGCGCGCCGGCTACGAGGGCCCGCAGTACTTTAAGAACCTGTCCAACTGCCTCAGCCGCGGCAAGCTCTATGTGAGCGCCTACGGCGGCGGTACCGCCAATACCGAGTTTGAGTTTATGACCGGCAACTCCATGGCCAACCTGGGCTCGGGCGTGTACCCCTACACCATCTACAACATGGAAACGACCGGGAACCTGGCAGAGCAGTTCAAGTCGCTCGGATATTCCACCACGGCCATGCACCCCAACCACGCCACCAACTGGAACCGCGAGAACGTCTATAAGGACTTTGGCTTTGACCAGTTCCTGTCCATCAACGACTTCCAGGGAGCCGACACCCTGCGCGGCATGGTGACCGACCAGGCAACCTACGACAAGATCCTTGAGCTGCTCGATCAGAACGCCGATCCGCAGTTTATCTTCGACGTGACCATGCAGAACCACTCGGGCTACGACACGGGCCTGCTGCCGGTCGACAAGCAGATGCACCTGAACATCGACACGACCGACCTGGACGCCAAGACCGTCGAGGACGGTACGCTCTCCGATGTCGACGAGTACGTCTCGTGCATCGAGCAGTCCGACCAGGCGCTTCGCTACTTCCTCAACGCCCTGAGCAAGCTCGACCGTAAGGTTGTCGTGGTGTTCTGGGGCGACCACCAGCCGTTCTTCCCGTCCAAGTTCAACGACAAGTGGTTTACCGGCGAGGATGATGCCACGCACCAGGAACGCCTGTGGCAGACCGACTACATCATCTGGGCCAACTACGACGTTGCCGGTTGCGACCAGACGAGTGAGACCGACGACCTGTCCACCAACTACCTGTCCACCCAGCTCATGCAGCTGATCGGCGCACCGCTGACCGACTACCAGAAGGCGCATATGACGCTGCGCGAGTCGCTGCCCGCCATCAACTCCGTGGGCTACGAGGACGCCAGCCTGCGCTGGGCGCTCTCCTCCAACGTCACCGGTGACGACGCCGCTGCCGCAGCCGCCACCAAGGCGCGCGAGGATTACGCCAAGATGCAGTACTACGAGATGTTCCGCGACGGCAAGAACGTCTATACGGAGCACTTCCAGACCGAGGCCAACGAGACCGACCCCAACCTGGCGCCGGGCACGACCAAGATCAAATAGCGACTAGCTGCGAGTTCATAACTGAAACGTCTGTCCGAGCGGAGGCATATAAGGTTCCCTGCTCGGGCAGACGCCATGTTGTTGGAGCGCGGCTTGTCATAGGGGTATCCGCTGAACATATATAAGTCGAAGGCCACGTCTTGTGGCCTTTTTTGCATCCGGAAACCGTGTCCCAGAATTCACGTCCGGAGTGGGATGCAGTTTCCGCTTGTGGCTCCGTTGGGAAACTGCATCCCACTCCGATTGCAAATTCCGGGTCGCATTTTCCGCCAGAGCCCTCAACCGGAAACTGCATCCCACTCCAAAGGCAAATTCTGGGACGCACTTTCCGAATCCCCATCCATCCGGAAAGTCCGTCCCACTCTGAATACATCCAGCGAACGCATGCGAGCGTGTCGTCCAAGACGGTCTCGTCATCGGGGTGATGGAAAATGTCACCCCCAAACGCTTGCCACGGTTGCGCCCACAAGTGTCAAGAAAAAAGCCTCGAGAATTTCGAGGCTTTCACGTTTGTACGATTGAACGCGCGGCACCGCGAACGGCGAAGTTACTCGCCCAGCACGGCCTTTTTGGCGGCTGCAGCCATGTTATCCAGATCTTCCTTGGTGGGGTGATCCTTTGCGGCAACCCAGTTGTCGAGCAGCAACTTAGCGCGGGCGTTGTCGGGATCTTGCTCGAGCATGGCCTCGTAGCGCTGCTTGACCGCAGGGCCCATCTTACCCTGGCACATCGCCCAGCCCGCAAGCTCGGCATCATCGGCCAAATTGGAAGTTACGCGGTCGATAATCTGCTGGTAATAGCTCTGGTCGGCGCCAAAGCCGCAGGTGCCAAACAGGAACACGCGCTTGCCGTGCAAGGCGGAGAGCAACGCCGCGACCGAAGGCGTGCACGCGCCCTTGTCGCACCAAAAACCGACGAGCACCGTGTCGGCCGCGCAGGCGCCCTGCGCCTCGAGCGCAACCTGATCTGCATCCGCATCGTCGCTCAACGCCGCGGCATGGACAAACTCAACGCCCGCAGCCTGCAGAGTGCGCTTGATCGCACCCGAAACCATCCTGGTATTACCGCTCTTGCTGTTAACCACCAAAGAGCACGTCATAGTCACGTTGCCTCGTTTCCCCCAAAACTAAAGCCGCTAATGCAATTTATTAGATGAATATCTTAGTACTAACGTGACAGATGTAAACCACCGTCTGTCGATTGATTAATTTGCCCCACGGGCTTGCTCACTGGGCGAACTGGCTGCGGTAGAGTTCGGCGTAGAAGCCACCTGCCGCTAGCAGCTCGTCGTGCGTGCCGCGCTCGATAATCTCGCCGTCGCGCATCACCAGAATGCAGTCGGCGTTGCGGATGGTGCTCAGGCGGTGCGCCACCACAAAGCTTGTGCGGCCAGCCATGAGCTCGTCGAATGCTGCCTGCACCTGCAGCTCGGTGCGGGTATCGATGCTCGACGTTGCCTCGTCCAGCAGCAAGATCGCCGGGTCGGTAAGCATGACGCGCGCGATGCACAGCAGCTGTTTTTGACCCTGGCTAAACGTGCCGCCGTCCTCGCCAATCACCGTGTCGTAGCCGCCTGGCAGCTGCACGATAAACTTGTGCGCATGCGCGCGCTTGGCCGCCTCGATAACCTGTTCGCGTGTGGCATCGGGACAACCGTAGGCGATGTTGTCCGCCACGGTGCCCTCGAACAGCCACGTATCCTGCAGCACCATGCCAAAGGCACGGCGCAGGCTTGCACGCGTGTAGTCACGCGAGGAACGGCCATCGACCGCGATGCGACCGGCGTCGATATCGTAGAACCGCAGCAGCAAATTGATGAGCGTTGTCTTGCCACAGCCCGTGGGACCGACCAGGGCAAAGCGCATGCCGGGCTTGGCATCGATGCAGATATCCTGCAGCAGTTTGCGGTCGGGCACATAGCTAAAGTCCACATGCTCAAACGAAACCTCGCCCTGCGGGGCGGCAAGCTCTACGGCGTCCGACGCGTCGGGCTCCTGCTCGCGCGCATCGAGCAGCGCAAACATGCGGCGCGCCGAGGCGTACGCGGTCTGGATCTGCGTGATGACGTTGGTGACCTCGTTGAACGGCTTGGTGTACTGGTTGGCATAGGACAGGAAAATCTGCACGCCGCCCACCGTAAGCGCCGCTGGCACGCCCGTGATCACGCCCACGCAGCCGATCACAGCGACCACGGCATAGATGATGTTATTGATAAAGCGCGTGCCGGGGTTAGAAAGCGAACCCATAAACTGCGCGCGTTCACCTGCCGTATAGAGCTCGGCGTTGAGGGCGTCGAAGCGCGCTTGGGCGTTCGGGCCGTAGGCAAACGCATCCACGAGCTTTTGCTCGCCCACATACTCCTCGATATGACCGCCCAGTTGACCCTGAATACGCTGCTGGGCCGTAAAGCTTTTATTGGAAAGCTTGGCGATGGCGCCGGCTGCAAAAATGGAAAGCGGCGTGACGAGCACCACCACGAGCGTCATGGCCAGGTTGATGGAGAGCATAAACGCAAGCGTGCCCACGATGGTGATGACGCCGGTAAAGAGCTGCGTAAAGCCCTGCAGCAGGCCGTCACCCACCTGATCGACGTCGTTGACCACGCGGCTCATAAGGTCGCCGTGGGCATGGCCGTCGATAAAGCTGAGTGGCATGCGGCTGAGCTTGTCGCTCGCCTCCACGCGCATGTCGCGCACCGTCTCGTAGGACAGACGGTTGACGCAGTAGCCCTGCAGCCACTGGAAGGCCGCAGCACCTACGACGACAATCGCGAGCTTGGTAACGAGCGGCAGCAGCGCATCGAAGTCCACCTGGCCCGTGGCAACGATCAGGTCGATGCCCTCGCCGATAAGGATAGGTGTGTAGAGCTGCAAGATCACCGAGATGGCAGCGCTCACAAACGACGCCGTGAACGAAATGCGATGCGGGCGGACGTAGCCCAGCAGGCGGCGAGTTACCGCGCCCACGGGATAGCGCTCGGGGTCGCCGGGCTGGCGCGGGCCGTCGCCCAGGTCGTTAAGGCTATCGTTGCCGGACACGTTAGCCGTCATCGTGGCGACCGAACCGGAAGAAGTATACGGATTCATTTAGCAGCCCTCCTTTGCGCAAGTGGATGCGGAGGCGGTCGGGACGGACACGGCATTTGGGGCGGGCGCGGGCACCGCACTCCCCTGCTGACCCTCGAGCTCCTCACGACGAAGCTGCGACTGGCAAATCTCGCGATAGAGTTGGCAGCTTACGTACAGCTCATCATGCGTACCCAGGCCCGCGACCGAGCCGTGATCGAGCACGCAGATCATGTCGGCGTCGCGAACGGTCGAGACGCGCTGGCTCACGATGACGGTCGTGAGCGGCAGACCACCCTCGGCGGCACCACGCACGCTGCGCTCGCGAATGGCATGGCGAAGCGCCGCGTCGGTCTTAAAGTCGAGCGCCGAGGCAGAGTCATCCATGATCAGGACCTGTGGCGAGCCCACCAGGGCGCGCGCGATGGTCAAGCGCTGGCGCTGACCGCCGCTGAAGTTCTTGCCGCCCGCCTCGACCGGGGCGTCGAGCCCCTGCGGCTTGTTGCGCACGAACTCGCTCGCCTGCGCCATATCGAGCGCTGCCCAGAGCTCCTCGTCGGTCGCCGACTCGTCACGCCAGGTCAGGTTGCTGCGGATGGTGCCGCTCACCAGCGACGCACGCTGCGGAACAGTCGCAACCACATGGCGCAGCTGGTCGAGCGGCCAAGCGCGCACGTCGGCGCCCATCACGCTCACGCTGCCAGCGCTCGCATCGTACAGGCGCGGGATAAGCGAAACGAGCGTGGACTTGCCACTGCCCGTACCGCCGATAATGCCGAGCGTCTTGCCCAGCGGGAGTTCCAGCGTCACATCGCTCACGGCATTTGCCGCGCCCACGCCAAACGAAAAGCTCGCATGGTCAAAGCTCAACGCAGGAACGGGAGCGACATTGCCCGGCTCGGGCAGTGCGACCGGCTGGTTGCCCTCATCGGTAATGCTCGGCACGCAATTGAGCACCTCGTTGATACGCGACGCGCTGGCGCTCGACTTGGTAAAGACCACGACCAGGTTGGCGACATACACGATGGAGGTGAGGGTCTGCGTCATGTAGTTGATGAACGCCATGACCTGACCCTGCGTGAGCTCGCCCACGTTGACCTGGATGCCGCCGATCCACAGGATGGCGCACACGCCCAGGTTCATCACAAGAAACGTGACGGGGTTGAGAATCGACGAGAGCTTGCCCACCGCGATGGCAGTATTGGCCTGGTCATCGGCGGCTTGGGCAAAGCGCTCACGCTCGTGATCTTCACGCACAAACGCACGGACCACGCGAGCGCCCGAAAGGCCTTCGCGGCAGATAAGCGCGATGCGGTCGAGCTTTGCCTGCAGCTGCTTGTAGTACGGAATACAGCGCGCCATGACAACCCAGAACACCAGGCCAATGGCGGGCGTGCAAATCAAAAAGATGATGCCGAGCTTAAGGTCGATGGCAAGGGCCGCGACCATGGAGCCCGCCGCCAGGAAGGGCCAGCGGATGAGCATGCGCACGCCCAGCGCCACGGCAAGCTGCACCTGGTTGACGTCGTTGGTGATGCGGGTGATAAGCGACGGCGTGCCAAAGCGGTCGAGTTCGGCATAGCTCAGCTTGTTGATGTGCTGGTAGAGCGCGCCGCGAATGTCGGTGCCCATGCCCTGCGAGGTGAGCGCCGCCATCTTTTGGCAGACGAGCGTAAACGAGATGCCGATCACAGCCATAGCGCCAAGTACCATGCCGTAGCGGATAACGCCGCTCACGTCGTGCGCGCCGATGCCTTTATCGATCATTTGGGCAATCACCAGCGGTGTCAGCAGGTCAAAGATAACTTCGATCAGCTTGCACGCAGGACCAATCACCATATACCGACGAAACTTACCGCCAAAACGCCTGAGCAGCTCAATCATAGAAGGCGCTCCCTATCATCATTCACATTCAATTCGAACCATGATAGTACGGTGAGCCCAAAAGAAGCGTAAACAACTCGTCATTTCTAATGGGATTCGGTTTCCAGAGAAGCGGAGAGGTGCGCATGCCCGGTCAGCGGCGCGCCAATCGCTTGGTATACTTACAGTAGTGCTACCAGCCGAGCCGCCGACCCTTGAAATGAGGTGCCGAGATGAACGACATTCTCGCAAGAAGAGCAAGACGAGCAACTGTGGGCATCGCCCTTTCCGCGGCACTTGTCACGGGAATCGCCCCCGCAACGGCGATAGCGGCAGAAACCAGTTCCCCCACCGGTGCAGTTGCCTTGCAGACGGAAGATGCGGCCGCCGCAAAAGAAAAAGCGTATGCAGCCATGCAGGAAGCGCTCAAAAACCTCGAGGCCGCAAAAGACGCCGCAAGTCCGGAGAAAATTGCGAGATTCAATGATGACATTGCCTCTTTTCAAGAGATCTACGACATGGTGGTGACGGAAGCCGCCAAACGGAGGGAACCCCTTCCCGCCATGCAAGCGAACGTCGATGCAGCCCAAGCCAAATACGATGAGGCCCACAACCGGACAAGCGGCCTTCAGGCAGAATTAGATAAGACACTTGAAGCACTCGGCGACGAGGAGCCCAGCATAACTATTAAAGAGCATATTAAGCAGTTGCGAAGTGAGATCCTGTCGGCAGAAAGGCGAGAGAAATCTTGTGAAGATGATCTTCACTCCTACCAACGCCGGCTCGAAAGCCAGGAAAAACAGGTTCAGTATTTCGAAAGTGAGGCGGAGGAAGCCAAAGCCCACATCGACGAGGACGTAGCCAAGCGAGATGCGCTCCTCGGCGATTTGGAAAAGGCGCAAGCGGCCTATGACGACGCCTGCAAGGCATACGAAGAGGCAAAGGCCGCGGCAGACAAGGCCACCTCGCCCGAGATAACGCAACCGACCGAGACGACGCCTCCCTCCAACTCGGCGCAACCGGCCGAGGCGACACAGCCCACCGGCTCGTCCGCGACCGGCAAAAATACCCCGCCAAGCTCCATCAAGCAAGCGAACTCGAGCAGCGGCAAGCAAGCAGATACGACCGCTGGCAAGCTCGCGAACACGGGCGACGCAGCGCCGAGCGCAATCGCACTCGCAGCAGTCGCCGCCGCAGGCCTCGGAATAACCGCCACTGCCACACGCCGCATCAAGAACTCAAAATAGCTGCCAGCGGTTATTGTCTTCGCCAATCCACAAACCCAGAGACAAAAAGAGGTCCGTTTCCCCACCTAGGGAAACGGACCTCTTTAACTGCAAAAATTCAAACAACAGCACCGCCGCCTCTTGAACCACATAGCCATCAATGCCCAGACAACGCCAGCGAGCAGCAAAAGGCACGGGATTAAATTATTCAGATAAATGTGACCCTTCAGGCGGTTTTGGTCGGCTACCCGCGAGTGCCGGCAGGGCGCTTGGTAGTCGAGCGATCCCGCAGGCGAAGCCGAGGACCAGCGAGACACCAAGCGCCCTGCCGGCACTCGCGGGTAGCCGCGGCACCAAAAAACGCCTGCGCACTCGATGGATTCGGATGCCCGACAGAGGCTCCTTATGGCTGCTTCCTTCCGGACCTGACCAGATTCGGAACATGTCGTCATCCGAACCCATCGAACGCGCTAGGCGCTTGGTATATCTTACCTGCTCCCGCCCGCCACGGCAAGTGGGGCGAACCCATCGGATGGATTCGCCCCACTCGTCCATATCGCTAGCGGCGCCTGCGGTACAGGACCGCGCCGCCCGCTGCGGTCAGCGCGCCGATGCCGGCCATGGCGCCGAGCGCCTCAAGCGGCAGGCTGCGGTCGCCGGTGTCGGGCATACCGCCCTTGGAGCCGTCACCGCTAGCGCCGCTGCCGGAGCCGTTATCTGAACCGCCGCCCGAGCCGCCGCCCGGCGTGCCGGGGTTCTCGGGGGTGCCGGGCTCCTCGGCGTAGCTGTTGGTGAAGACCGGCGGCATGTTGGCGTCGCCCTCGTAGGAGACCTTCGCCGACAGATAGCCCGTCCTGGTGCCGTCTGCCGCCTCGTCGCTCACCGTGACGACGATCTTGTGCACCGCCTTGTCGTAGGTCACGTGCGCCTGGCCGTCGTCGACCTCGCTCACCGTGAAGGTGTAGGTGCCGGCCTGCTTGAAGGTCAGCGCATCGAACGTGACGCTGCCGTCCGCGGCATTCTTGGCGGTCGACATGACCTTGCCGTCCCGGCCCTTGAGCTCAAAGCTAAACTGGCCCGCCTTGAGCTCGGCGCCCTTGAGCACCTTGGCGGCGCCCAGCTTGAGGGTGACGGGCGCGGCCTCGTAGCCGTTGGTGAACGTCACCGAGTCGCCGCCCGTGGGATTGCCCTCGGCATCCGCCAGCTCGTGCCTGACGGTGAGCGTGCCGTTTCCGGCGTCGGCAACCGTCGTGCGCACGCGGTACGCCGCCCTGTCGTACGTCACGCCGCCCGCCGTGCCGGCGATCTCGCGCAGCTCGTAGCCGTGCGTACCGGGCGCGGTGTAGGTAACGGGGCTGAGCGCGACCGTGCCGTCGGCGGCGTTCTTGCCCGTCGCCGCGACGCTCTCACTGCCGTCGGCGGCAATCTCGACCAGCTGGAACTCGAACTCGCCCTCGGCCAGGTCGCGGCCCTTGAGCTTCTTGTTCACCTTGATCTGGTCGGTGACGGAGCTCGGCGTCGGGTTCACGCCGTAGGTGTTGGTGAACTCGAACGCGCCCTTGCCCTCGGGCGTACCCTCTGCGGGCAGGACCTCCGCGACGAGCGTGCCCGCGTTGGTGTCCTCGACCACCTTGACCGTGAAGGTCCTCGTCGCCGTCGCGTCGTTGACCACGCCGTCGACCGAACCGGACTCGCTCACCCGGTAGGCGAACGTCTTGGTGCGCAGGCCGCCGCCGTCGATCTCGACGTCATCGAGGTCGCTCGGCTGCCTGAACGTGACGTGGCCCAGCTCGACGTTGCCGGCGGCGTCGTTGGTCGCCTCGGTCACCGTCTTACGGGAGGCGTCGACCGGCGCGGGCGCGCCGTCCAACGGCGTGATCTTAAAGGTGTACTTGCCCGCAATGTCGGCCTGCGTGAGGCCGAGTCCGGCCTGGCCGAGCGCCAGCGTCTTGGTGCCCGCAAGGTCGACCGTCGCCTCGTTGGTGCCGTAGCCGTTCACAAACGACAGCGTGCCGTCGGAGCCCTCGGGGTAGACCACGGCCACATCCAGCCCGCCCTTGCCGTTATCGGTCACCTTGACCGTGATATCGAAGCTCGAGGCGGTCGCCGTCACGCCCGCGGACAGCCGGTCCGTGCCGTCCTCGGATACGGTATAGGGAATGACCCAGGAGCCGTCGGCGGCCCTGGTGGCGATGCCGTCCGCCACCATCCGCTCGAGAGCGTCGGTAGTGTAGGCAATGGGCGAGAACGCAAGTCCCGCGGCCTCGCCGTCGCCGGAGGCCTGGTTGGTCGCGGTCGCGACCACGTTACCTTGGGCATCGCGGACGGAGAACGAGAACTCGCCCGCCGCCGCGGCTCGGCCCGTCAGCGTCTTGGTGGCGTTAATTGCCACGTTGCCCTCGCCGCCAAGCGTTCCGGTGGCCTCGTAGGAGTTCTGGAACGCGACCGTCACGGGCGCGGGCGCCGACGTGGCGTCATCTGCCGTGGAGACCTCGCTGCGTGCGACCTCGACACCGTCCTTGGCAACCGCGGTCGTGACCGTGAGTCTGCCCGTCGCGGCGTCGTAGGCGGGCGCGATGGTCACCGTGCGCGGCGCGGTGTCGTTGGCGTAGCCCTCGCCGCCGAGCTTGGTCTCGGTGACGGTGAAGCTGTAGGTCTTGCCCGCGTCGGCGTCGGTGAACTTCACATCGCTGCCCGCGGTCCCGCCGATGAGGTCGACCAGGTCGGCCGCGCCGTCATCGGCCGCGGCCACGGCGTAGGCGTCCTTGTCGGTCTTGAGGCCGAGCTTGGCGGCCGTCTCGGCGTCCGCGGTCACGGTGAAGGCGAACTGCCCCGCCTCCATGGCGCGGCCGGAGAGCGTCTTGGACAGGCGCACGCCCGCGCGGGCCGAGTAGTCGAGCTCGGTCGTGTAGGTGTTGACGAAGTCGCCGCCGCTCACCTCCGCGATCGCGGGCGTCGTGGCCGTGAGGTTGCCGGAGCCGTCATCGGTCACGGTCGCCGTCATCGTGGCGACGTGGCCGTCGTAGGCCACGCCGGCGATGGCAGAGCCGTCATCGGGCCTGACCTCGCGCACCGTGTAGGTGAAGGTCTTGGCGCGCACGCGCTTGCCGCCGACCTCGGCGAACCCAGCATCCTTGATGTCATCGAGCGTGTAGCGGATGGGGCCGAAGTCGAAGGCGACCCTATCGCCCGCCTTGGTGCCGGCGGCCGTCACGCTGACGGTCTTGGAGCCGTCGGCAGATCCCTCGGGCATGGGCGCGCCGTCCTCGCCCGCGAGCGCGAACTGGAAGCTGTCGCCCTCCGCCCAGTCGCGACCCTTGAGCGTCTTGGTGAAGAGCCCCGCGGTGGAGACGTCCCTGCCCTCGGCGGCCGTTCCGTACGTGTTGGTGAACGCGACGGTCGCGCCGTCCTCGGTCACGGCGCCCTCGGCCTTGGAGCCGTCAGCCCCGTTGACCGCGGTCGTGTAGCCCTCGGCGGCGTCCTCGGCCACGGTGTAGCGCGCGCCCACAGGCAGGCCGGCGACGGTCTTCTCCTCGCCGTCCTTAAGCTTGAAGGCCACCTTGCCGTCCGCGAACGTCACGGCGTGCTCGCCCTTTCCGAAGGTGCCGGAGACGGGCTCGCCGTCCCCGTCGGTCAGCGCGACCGTAAAGCCGAACTCGCGCTGGCTGTCGCCGCCGACGACCGTCTTCTTGACGGTGAGGCTGCCGGTCTTGGCGGTGTTGGTAAAGACGGCCGCCTCGACCGTGCGCTCAGCAGCATCGCCCGCATCGTCAGTCAGCTGTGCAATCTCGGTCTTGGCAGACAGCTTACCGGCGTCGTCGTCGGTCACCGTGACGGTGACACGATAGGTGGCCTTCGAGAACGTGAGTGCTGCCTCGTCACCCGGCTGCTCGGTAATCACATAGGTATAGGTACCGGGCTTGGCGTACTCGATGGTACCGAAGTTGCCGACCTGGGCATCCTTGTGCAGCTCAATCGTCGACACGCCGTCCTTGGCGCCCTTGGGCATGGGTGCCTCGCCTTGGGCAGTCAGCGTCATGGTAAAGGCATCCGATGTCATCCAGTTGCGTCCGGAGATCTTCTTTTGCACCTTAAAAGCGTTTTCCACCTTTGTGGACTCCACGCTGTAGACGTTGGTGAAGCCCACCTGCGTTGCCTGTCCGACGGTACCCTTCTGGGGGTTCGCCTTATCGACAACCGCAAAGCCGTCCTCGCTCGTCATGAGTTCACCCTTGGAGTCGAGCTCCTGCACCTCGTAGTGCGCACCCGTGGGCAAGGTAACCGTGACGGAGCCGCCAGCCTTGAGCGCGATGGTGTCACCGCTCTTGATCTGTCCGCTTATATAAGTGCCATTGGTGCCGCCGGGGCGACCGGCGAACGCAAAGGTGCCGGCCAGAGGCGTTGTGCCATCGGCCTGGTAGAGCAGTACCTTAAAGGTAAATGCCTTGTTGGGCGCGGTGATGCCTTCGGCGGCCGTGACCGTCTTGCTCAACGTCAGGTGCCCGTCAGAAACCTGATCGGTAGTGGTGTTGGTCTTGACGGCAGGGTTGTTGCCGACCGCCACCGACGCCTGGTTGGAGATATCGCCCGAAGCGCCGCCGCTCTTAAACGCGTCTTCGATCACGCGAACCTTAAACTGAACCGTGCCCTCCTTGCCGGCGGGAACGTCCGCCAGCGTCCAGGTGAGCTTGCCGTCATTGTCCTTGGAGCCGGCATCCTTATGGTCGCCGGCGAACTCCACGAACTCGGTCCCCGCGGGAACGGCATCGGTGATCGTCACCGTGGCAGACGCGCCCTCGGTGTTCTTGTAGCCGATGGTGTAGGTGAGTTCGTCGCCCAGCGCCACACCCGACCCCGTCGAATCCTGGGCATCGCTCTCGGACTTCTTGGGCACGTAGTTGGTCGTGGTGCCGGTATAGCTCTTGTTGCCGACTGTTACGGTAGCTTTGTTCTCAACGGTGCCCACAACGCCTTGGGCACCCTTCACGGCATCCTCGGTGATCTTGACGCGCACGCGCACCGAACCGTGGCTGCCCGCAGGCTGCTCACCCAGGTTCCAGGAAAGCGACTGGTCGCTCGCGGCGCCCTTATCGGCATACTTGCCCCCAAAGGCCTCGAACACGACGCCAGTGGGCAGCTCGTCGGTCACGGTCACGTTGGCCGGAACCAGGTTGCCGTTGTCGTCAACCGCGGTATTTGCCCAGTTGATAGTGTAGACATAGGAGTCGCCCACGGAGAGCAGCTGCCCGTCGATGTCCACATTGGGCTCCGTGACTGTGCCGATCGTCTTGACCTTATCGCGCGTGTTGTGGAAGACGATCTTACCCTTCTCGGTACCATCGCGATAGGTCACCTTGGGCGTCAGTGTGCCGTCGTTGTTGTCGGTCACCTCGAGCAGCACGCGGCACGTCGCGGACGTATCCACGGGGCGCACGCCCTCGGGCAGGTTGGCCAAGCGCTCCTTTGCCACCAGGTTAAAGCTGTAGGTAGTGGTGTGGTCGGCATTGTGCCGCTTGGTGGCAATGCCATCGTTGACGGCGCCGGCAAGGTCGATCGTCTGCTCATGAGTTTCGCTGGCGGCATCGCCAAGCTTAAAGTAAACCTCACCAAAGTCGACCTTTGCTTTGCCGTTCTCACCTTCTTGGCTCGTACCCTCATCCATCCATTCGAGCGAACCATCAGCCTTCTGGGCATATAGGTCAAACGTATACTGGCCAGCCTCGATCTTGTCGCCGGAGTCCATTACCTTTTGGGCATGAAGACCCTCGAATGTTCCGGCCGCAGCGTAGCTGTTGGTAAAGAATACCTGAGCCTTGGCAGCACCGTTCTCGGAGCTAAAGGTCTTCGTATCGCGGGGCTCTTCAACGTCGTTGGCGGCATAGTGCTTGACCGCGGTCTCGGTATAGAGCGAACCGTCGCCGCGATTCTTAACCGTAATCTCTACCTTCCAATAGGTAGAGTCGTATTGATAGCCGTGCTTGCCGCCGCCATTCTCGACAACCTTGTAGGTGAACGTCTTGTCTGCATCTTCCGTCGCGAAGGTCAGGCCGCCCAAAATGTCGGTATGGGACGTGCCATCGGCCTGCGGCTCATCGTTTGTCACGGTGAGCTTGCCCTCATCTGCGCGCAGCAGCTTGTTGAGCTTATCGGTCGAGGCGGCGTCTTCGCCCGTTACCGTAAAGCCAAACATGCCGGCATGCAGGTCGTGCCCGTTGAGCGTCTTGACGATCTCCAGACCGCCCTGGAGCTCGTAGCTCGTCGAGGTGCGATACCTATTGGTGAAGATGAAGCCTTCCGAGCCGGTCGCGCCATCGGCGCGGGCCACAAGCTTGCCGCCCTCATCGGTTACGGTAATGGTCAGGACATAAGTGTGCGTGTCATACTTCCACTCGCCGAGACCATTCGGAACTTGTTCGTTAATAGCGAACTTATACGTGCCCGGCTTGTTGAAGGTGAGCTTCGAAAAGTCAATCTTTTCGTGCTCCCCGTCCTTGAGGGCCGCCGTCGTTTGCTTCTCCTCAGCATAGCCGTTGTCCGCACTCATCGAAGAGCCGGTAATGAGCTTACCGTTGATGGCAGCCTTGGTAGCATCGTCAGCCGCGGTCATGGCAAAGGTGAACTTGCCCGGAGCATTGGCACCGACAACTACCTTCGTCACGGACGGGGTGTAGGTTGCCGCCTCGGTGACCGTATAGGTGTTCTTGAATTTGACCGTCGCGACACCGGTGGACGTTGCATCCGAGGGGTAGATCCACTGGCCCTCAAGCTCGTCGCCACCGTCACCCGGCTTGCTTACCGATGTCGTGACCCTAAGCGTGCCGTCGCCGTTATCCGCTACGACGGCCCTAACCGTATGGACCGTCTCGTCGTACGTATAGCCCGTCGTTTTGTCGTCAATCTCGCTCACCGTATAGGTGAACGTCTTGCCGGCATCATCCTGAGTGAAGGTCAGCCCGCCCGCAGGTACCAAACCTACGGTCTTGGGAGCGTTGGCCTCGACATTTGCGGTCTCAAAGACCTTGCCATTCGTGGAAATGCCAACCTTGCTGGCAGACGTCTCGTCAGCAGGCTTGACGATATAACGGAACGTGCTCTTAGGCGAGCCAAAAATGGTCGCGTCCTTGGGATACGTCAACGTCTTCTCGATCTGCAAACCGCCATCGGCACCATAGTCGAGACTTGCCGTGTAACGGTTCACAAACGAGACAGCAGGCGTCGTGGCGCCGGTCTCACTTGCATCGTACTGCCGCACGTAAGTATGCGAATCTTGCTTGAGCTCGACGATCTTTTCGTCCGTCAGCGCGCTCGCGTCGGCGCCGTCGCCCAGCAGCTCCGTCACACCCGCGCCCTTGAGCACGGTCGTCACGGTATAGAGCTTAGCGGGGTCGTTCTCGCGTGCAAGAACCTTGACGAGCACGATAGCGTCGCCCGTGTAGCCGGTGTCATAGGTGTAGCCGGCAGCAGCAGGCTGGTTCTCGTGAATGCGATAGGCAAATGTACGGCCAAGGTCCTGTTCCGTGAGGTCGCGGGCAAAGAGCTTCTCTTCCCCGCTTGCGCTCACCACAGCGCCGGACACGCCGGCCCCTGCCACCTTATTGGACAGGCTAGCCTCGGAGCCATCGACCGACGTCTGAACGCCGTTGTACCAAAGGCCCGTCACGGCAAAGGTAAACTGGCCCGCGGTAGAGGCGCGACCCTCAAGGGTCTTGCTGACCGTCACGCCATCAAAGGTGCCCGATGCATGGTACGCGTTGGTAAAGGCAGCCTTGTCGGTTACGATCTTGTCCGCATCGGGGGCACCGGTGTTGGCGTAGGTCACGCTCGACACGCGTAGCTTGCCCGCGTGGTTGCCCGACTTGTCCAGGTCGGTCACCACGACGGTCGCGCGTGCGGTGTGTTTGTCCATGGACATGCCCGCCTGGCCATCCTGCGCAGCTTTCTCGGTGATGTTGAAGCTAAAGGTGCCTGCGCGGTTGAACGTCACGGTCGGGGCGGCTTCGGTGCCAAAGGCGAACGAGGCAACGCGCCCCGACGTGGGCGCACTGGCGACAGCTTGGTTGGTGTTAATGACAACGACACCATCCGTTACCGCCTGCTTTGTAGTCTTACCCAGGCTAGTTGCGCCGTCATCGTCCGCAGCGGCGGCAAGGTTAAAGGTATAGCTCTCGTCCTGGTTCCAATCGCGACCGCTCACGGTCTTTTGGCCCTGCAGGATCACGCTCGTGGGGTCCACACTATATATATTGGTAAAGGAAGGTGTGGCGTTGTTGTCCAGTTTCTCTACCGAGCCGTCCTCTGCAACCTTGTAGTACTCAATCGAAGTCTGGATGCCGGCGCCCTTCTTGGCGTTACGCACCACGGCGTAGTAGACCGACCCGTCGTAGGTCATGCCCGCAATGCTACCGGGATTCTCAGCGAACTTGTACACGTAGGCGCGTCCCGCATCCGCCTTGGCGGTATAGGAGATCGCCGGCCACGTCACCGTAGTCGGCTGCGTCACCGTACCGTCGGCGTTGTTGCCCACGGTTGCGGCATTGCCCTCGGTGCCCTGGGGCATGGGAGCTACCACGCTCGTATCGACCGTGTTAGGACTGAACACAGCGTTGACGTCCGCATAGCCGCCCATACCCTCGAGCGTAAAGCTAAAGGCGTTCTGGGCGAGCGCAAAGCTCCCGGCGTTATCGGTCAGGATCTTTTGGGCATGGATGATGATCTTCGCTTCGGTTGCATCGTAGCGATTGGTGAAGGTTGCGACCTTATCGGAAACATCCGTATTGGTGTCGACGCGCGCGTCGTTGCACTCCTGCACCACCTTCACGCTCTTAACGACCAGAGCGCCAGCCTGCTTGTCCTCCACCACGACCGTCGCGGTATAGCGAGCAGCAGAGTAGCTCATGCCGTCTGCCCCGGCATCGGAGCCGGGGATAACCTCCGAGATGGTATAGGTGTACATGCCGGGCTTGGTATAGGTAATATCGCCAAACGTTGCCTTCTGGGTATTCTTGGTGAACTCGACCGTCGCCACCCCGTCCTTGGCGCCATTGGGCATGGGGGCGCCGTCCTTAGCCGCAAGCTGCACGGTAAAGGAATCGCCATCGGCCCAATCGCGACCTTCGAGCATCTTCTTGGCGCTCAGACCGTCTTTCGCCTCAAGCGTTACCGAGCTGGCGCTGTAGTTGTTGGTGAACTCGAGCTTGTTATCGGCGGGAATCTTTCCGTCCTCGAGCGCGACGATCTTGCCCGTGATGGTGTTGCCGGTTCCAGGCTGCTCCTCGCCGCCGGCCTTGCGGCTCACGAGGCTAAAGCCAGCCGGAAGCACCGACTCGTCGGCAGAGCCGGTCACAGTGTTAACGATGCTCGCCAGCACATTGCCACTGGACTCCTCGCCCTTAGTGGTGAGCTCGCTCACGCTATAGCTGTCGCCCTGCTTAAGGTCGTATACGCGAATGGTCTCGCCGGCCTTGATGGAGTGGGTGCCGCCGTTCTTGAGCGTAAAGGAGTTGCCCACGGCGTTGCCGTTCGCATCAAATACGTGCGCCTCGTAGCCCTTCTGGGACTCCGGCAGGGTGAACTTAAACGTAAAGGTCAGGTCGTTGCCTTTCGCATCCTTAGTGGGTGCAGTAAGACCAGTATCCGCCGTCACGGTCTTGGTCACTTGCAGGCGCGCCACGCGACGGTCGGCATATTGCACGGCCGTTGCCGTGGTAAAGAGATGATTGAGCTGAAGCGTGCCCAGATTAGTACGAGTCTTGGAGGCATCGTCTATATATGCTGGGTCATCTTCCTGGTACAGGGCCATGCGGTTGATGCCCGTGTCGGCATAGATAATTGCCAGCTGACCGTTGCGCGCGCCACCGTCCTCGACATAGCGCAAGACCGACCTGGTTCCCTGCGTCGTCTTGTCGTAGCGCATGTGCATCAAGTTGTCTGTCAGAGAAGGCGTCACGCCCTCGGCGGTGCTCGCTTGACCCCACGTCAGATTGCCGCTGGCGTCATCGGTCGCGCTCTGTAACTTGCCCTTAATATGCGTAAGGGTGTTGTCGATAGCATCGGGAGAGCCAAACTGCGCCAGGGAAGCAATCAGCGAACCCGGGCCGCTCATGCTGAGCACACCGTCGCCTTTCTCGCCGGCATCCACATACACGCCCGAATCATCCACAATCACCTTGGTAATCGTGCTGTTAATCTCATAGCCATCCGGGCTTTTAGACTCACGCAGGTAGTACGTACCCTTGACAAGGGGTGCATGCTCTGCCGAATTGAGTGGGAAGCATGCAGCGCCCTTGATCTCATACGGGTAGCTCGTGCCGTTCGCCTGTACGGTGTCATACGGCGTGGCACCGGGCTTGATGGCATACGTGCTGGGGCTGTTGCCGGTAACGTTCTCGGCCTTATACAGCTCAAACGTCGCGCCATTGACAGGCTCGCCCAGATCGTCGACTTTCTGCACAAACAGACGGTTTTGAACGTTAGTGAGATGGATCACGGTAGAGAACTGTCTGCTTGTCGTCTGATATTGAACCATGGAGGTATTCTCCGTGGTTGCCCCCGCCAAAGACGATGCCGTGGTGTGGTAGACCGCTACGGTATAGTCGGCTTGCTTCTTGTCTTGCAGCATGGCGGCGTATGTCTCGATATCGCCAGGCAGAGAGCTGACCGACACCTCGTAGTTACCCTTGGTGTTGACGGCAAAGACATCGGTGTCTGCTGATTTGGCAGCTTCGACAGCGCCGGCGATGCCGTGCGTGGAGCACAGGGTATACCCACTAAGCGGGTTGCCCGTAACTGCCGTCCACGCGTTTACGTCCGTGTCGCTCATGCTTTTATCGGTGCGCTTGAGCACGACGGCAAAGGTCGTGCCCGAGCTGATGGCGTTACCCTTGTTGTCCTTTGTGTCTTTAGGGAGGGAGATGGTCTCCTTGGCGGCCAGATAGCCGCCGTTCAGCCACATGCGGCTGCCCGTCCATTGGTTGCCGTCGTCTGTTGTGACCGTTGTTTGCGGCGCAACCACCACGCCACCCGAGCCACTTGCCGCAGGCTTGTACTGCAGGTGCAGCTCGCCTCGCTTTGCGGTGGTCGACGAGGTCAGGCTCGAGCGATATCCCGCGGGCAGGCCAACCTCTTTGAGCACAAAGTAGTCGCGCCCCTCAGCATGCTGGTTATCAAATGAAAGAACGGAGCCGTCCTGCTTCAGAAGCACCAGCTGGCCATTGGCGTCCGTCGTGCCCCGGGCGATGGCCTCACCCTGCGCGTTCCAATTGGCATCCGATTGATACAGGGCAAACGTGGCACCCTGGACTGCCTCGCCGTTCTGGTCGACCTTTTCGACCTCGGACGACGGCAGGGTGGTGAGGTTGAACTTGAGCGACATGTTCGATGCACCAGCGCCGCGCTCCAGATAGAAGAAACTCAGCGTGTGCTTGGTGCTGTCGCGGAAGGTGTTGTCGCGGAAGTTGGTGGTGTCTGCGCCGGCGGCTTTGAACATCGCCTTGATGGTAGTATCCGGAAAATACTTTGGTGAACCATTCGCGCCATCAATATGTCCAACGCGCACCACACCAGTAGCGAAGTTAATATCAAGCGTCGCCTTCTCGTGGATGCCACCCAGATCGCCCACGAGCACGCCGTCGATATAGACCCAGACGTCATCGTCACCCGAGAACTTAAAGACCATGTCATTGTTATCGGTGGTCTTGCCGCCCGCGGGCTGGACGAACTCTGTGGTCATGGACATGCCAAAGTGGTGGTTGAGCTTATCGTTCGTTCCGTCCGTTATTCCTAGAGGAGAGAGCTCGCCGCTATTCTCTTTAAAAACCTTGTCAGCCGAGTCAAAGGGGAAGAACTGACCCCGATTCGCATCTGACACGCTGTCCTTATATACGCCAGCCTTATCGTAGACGTCAAAAGAGTTGGTCGTGTGGTTATATACGGCATAGTTGCCGTTAGAACCATACGAGTCGTAAACGTAATAGCCTTCCTTGAGCTGGAAAAGGCCTTGCACATTGTTGTAAACGGCCTTGCCGTCCTGTTTGCCATTTGCCTGGCTGTCGCTATTAAAGAGATAGGCCAGCGACTCGTCGGTGTACGCACCACTCGTGTTATAGGAGGTGTAGGTGCCGGCATTGATCGACGGATAGCCATTTACCAGTGTGTTCTTCACAAACGAAAGACGTCCAAAGCCGCCAGTGTCACTTTTTCCCGTCCATTTATTAATGCCCGATCCGGCGCCGCCATTGAACTTGAGCTGGCGATCTTTGTTGATGCCAGTGTTGTCATTGCCATTATTGTTGTTTATGTTGACGGACTTATCGTTGTCGCCATCGACAACCCAATAGTCAAACAGATTGACCGTAGTGCCGGTGGGATTCACCGTCTGCACGGTATGGTTGCTAAAAGGAACCGCTTGATCGGCCGATGCGCTCGTCGCGCCAAACATGAGCGCGCACGCCGCCAGCGGGACGGCCAAAACCCTCAGGGCACGCTTGGCGGTATTGGTTTTCTTGCCAAAAGGCTTTAGCATTTCTCGAGCTCTCGCACACGCGCGATTCATGAAGGCCTCCCCCAATCCATGAGGACGGCAAGAAGCGGCTCATTATATGTGTGTCGTCGTCCCCATCGATGCAAATATACCCCCCCCCCGCGCAGAAACGCAAGGCGGGACATCGCAATATACTTAAAATTGTAGCAATTTAAACGACCCACTATTCCGCGTCAGGTTGCCACTCGGTCGTCAAATCGAACCATTCGCGCCATCAAAGGGGTTCGGCGGGATAAAACCGTCGGCAATCTTTATCCCCACAGCCCCACAAGGTAGCTAATGAACTGCCTCCCATTTCTTGGACATGAGAAATGGGAGGCTTTCTTTATGCGCGT
>OGYI01000546.1_pt1 | contig 46427 bp, 38 predicted proteins | sample 1576521 | NCBI WGS metagenome assembly OGYI01 (sample SAMEA3541484, study PRJEB24748) | human gut metagenome | biome: human gut; feature: human-associated habitat; material: faeces | place: China | collected 2012
GGACGGCTTGAGGGACGAATCGAAGGCGAACGTGCCGGTCGAATCGAAGGCGAACAACTCCATTTAATCAAGCAAGTTATTAAACGAATTGAATTACAGTATTCTGTCAATCAAATTGCAGAATCACTCCTAGAGTCCCTTGATATTATCCAACCTATTTATGATATTGCATTACAACAGCTTCCTGATTACAACGCTGAAAAATTCTTGAGCAATTGAATTCATAACTTTTCTATCACAAAAATAAGATTCCTTTTTTCAATAACTATCAAAAAAGGAATCTTATTTTTATAAATGTTGTCATTTTACATATCTCTATTCCTGCTTAAATCCTTCTCCGACAACTTCATTGGATTCCATAATGATTGTAAATGCTTTCGGATCTATCTCTTTTACCATTCTTTTTATCGTATACATCTGCTTGTTATTGCATGCACACATGACCACGTCTTTTTTTTCACCACTATAGCTTCCCACACCTTCCAGAATCGTTGAACCACGGCCTGCATATTCATCAATCTGTTCTGCCACCTCTTTTCCTTGCTTTGTTACAATCAATGTCATCTTACCTTCATCTATTCCATACATAATACGATCCATAACCGTCGCCATAAGATATGTCACAAGAATTCCATAAATCAGTCCGTCAACTTCTTTGAATACCAGTGCACTTCCAAGGATAATCGTACAGATATCCAAACCGAATGTGATCATACCGAGTGTCATGTGTGGTTTTGCTTTCTTGATGGACATACTGATAAAATCCTGTCCTCCGGTAGAGGAACCTCGCATAAAAATCAGCGCAAATCCGATTCCGCATAATACACCCATGCAAAGCGCAGCAAGAAGCCTGTTTCCATTATACACTGGAAGCATCGGTGCCACATAGTCTGTCAGTACGGACCAGATCAGAGTTGTCTTTACTGACTTTAGGAAAAATGTTTTTCCAAGATATTTGTAACAGAAAATGGTGACCGGGATATTCAGAAGTATCATTCCTGCACCAACTGGAATCTTAAACAGATGATACAGTATGATTGCAATTCCGGAAAATCCTGCTACCGGAAAATTCGCATTCAGCGCAAAATTATAAATTCCAACCGCACCAAGCATTCCTGCTGCCAGATCCACCAGAAGATCAATCCCTAATTCCTTCCAGTCAAATTTTTTCTTTAACATCTACATTTCCTCCTCTTATCTTTCATCTGATATCATAGCTTCTCTCAAAAAAAGAACAGACACAAACTATATATTCTATAATTCGCATCTGCTCTTGTATTATAATTTCATTTCACGAAGATTTAAAATTCTCTGATTACTGCTTCCCCGAAACTGTAGTGTAATATCCTTCAAATCTTCTACAAACGGACCATCTACCAGTACATCTATATAAGACAGCATCTCATCCGTGACTTCTGTATAGGCTCTTCCACCTGGTATCAGATCTTTGTCATATACATACCCGGAATAACTCCAGATATTCTTCTTTGGATACATTTCCCGGACTTTTTTTAAGAGCTTTACAAGTTCTCTTTGATTCTCCGGTTCAAATGGTTCTCCGCCAAGAAGTGTAAGTCCTGCAATGTATGGATGGTTCAATGCATCCAAAATTTCTTTTTCAGTCTTCTCAGTGTATGGATTCCCATAATGGAAATCCCATGTTTCTGCATTAAAACAACCTTTACAGTGATGACGACATCCTGAGACAAACAATGTCACTCGAACTCCCGGCCCATTTGCTATATCATATTTTTTTATTTCTCCATAATTCATATAAAATTCCCAGCCTTTATTTTTTCAAAACCAATCTGTAACTGTTCAGAACCCCACCACACAAATTCGCGAAATCCGGGAACCGTATAATTTTATACTTTAACTCCGCAATTTGCTTTTACAGATGTAAGACTCTATCCTTAATCTCCTGTGTTCTTCCCTGATTCCAGAACTGTGTTCCGATGTATCCACATGTTCTTCTGGCTACCGACATCTTATCCTGATCATGGTTCCCACAGTTCGGGCACTCCCAGATAAGCTTTCCACTTTCGTCTTCTTTAATCTGAATCTCTCCATCATAACCACAGATTTCACAGTAGTCACTCTTTGTATTCAATTCTGCATACATAATATGCTCGTAGATGAACTGCATCACAGAAAGAACTGCCGGAATGTTCTGCTGCATATCCGGGACTTCAATATAGCTGATTGCTCCTCCTGGTGACAGTTTCTGGAACTCTGCCTCGAACTCCAGCTTGTCAAATGCATTGATTGGCTCAGATACATGTACATGATAACTGTTCGTAATATAATTCTTATCTGTAACTCCTTTGATGATTCCGAATCTCTTCTGAAGACACTTTGCAAACTTGTATGTGGTAGACTCCATCGGTGTACCATATACAGAATAGCTGATATTCTCAGCAGCTTTCCACTGGGCACATTTGTCATTCAACCTCTGCATAACTGCCATTGCAAATGGTCTGGCTTCCGGATCTGTATGCGTCTTTCCAAGCATGCGCATGCACATCTCATAAAGGCCTGCATATCCAAGAGAAATGGTTGAATATCCGCCATATAGAAGCTTATCAATGGTCTCACCTTTTTTCAGTCTTGCCAATGCGCCGTACTGCCAGAGAATCGGTGCCACATCTGAAATAGTTCCAAGAAGTCTCTCATGACGGCAACGGAGTGCTCTGTGGCATAACTCCAGTCTCTCATCAAGAATCTGCCAAAATCTGTCCATGTCTCCTTCTGCGGAACATGCTACATCTACCAGGTTAATTGTAACAACACCCTGATTGAAACGCCCGTAGAATTTATGCTTTCCGTTTGGAAGCATCTGAGAATCCTCTACTGTCAGGAAAGATCTGCATCCCATACATGGATAAACTTCACCTTTTTTCAGTTCCTTCATGATCTTTGCAGAAATGTAATCCGGAACCATACGCTTTGCAGTACATTTTGCTGCAAGCTCTGTCAGATACCAGTACTTTGAATCTTCTGTAATATTATCTTTGTCCAGGACATAAATCAGTTTCGGGAATGCCGGTGTGATCCAAACACCCTTCTCATTCTTAACGCCTTGCATTCTCTGTTTTAATACTTCTTCAATGATGAGTGCCAGATCCTGTCTTGTCTGACCGTCTTCCACCTCATCCAAATACATGAATACGGTAACAAACGGTGCCTGTCCGTTACATGTCATGAGTGTGATAAGCTGGTACTGGATTGTCTGAATTCCGCTTTTTACCTCTTCTCTCAGACGGCAGTCTGTCAGTTTGTCAATGATTGCCTCATCCAGACTCTCCCCACATGCTTTACGTTCAGAGATAACAATATTACGGATTTTCTTACGGCTGATATCCACAAATGGTGCAAGATGTGCCAGTGTAAAAGACTGTCCTCCATATTGATTACTTGCGACCTGTGCTACAATCTGAGTCGTCACATTACACGCTGTAAAGAAGCTGTGTGGTTTTTCGATCATTGTCTCACTGATGACGGTTCCGTTCTGAAGCATATCTTCCAGATTGATCAGATCACAGTTGTGCTCTTTCTGTGCAAAATAATCTGAATCATGGAAATGAATGATTCCCTGTTCATGTGCTTCTACAACCTCTTCCGGAAGAAGTACACGCTTGGAAAGGTCTTTACTTACTTCTCCTGCCATATAATCTCTCTGCGTGGAGTTGATCACTGGGTTCTTATTGGAATTTTCCTGATTGACTTCTTCATTAATGTTATCAATCAGTGCAAGGATCCCGTTATCTGTTGTATTGGACTTTCTTGCCAATTCACGTTTATAACGGTAGCGCACATACTTCTGTGCCACTTCATAGCCACGCATTCCCATAATTCCAGTCTCTACCATATCCTGAATGTCTTCTACATGTATAGCGTGAGTTGATTTTTTTACCTGCCTTGCAATATCATCTGCAATTGCCCGGACCTGGAATTCATTCAGTTTGTAAATATTATCAACTTCTTCATTAGCTGCGCGGATTGCATTCTCGATCTTTCCCAGATCAAAGCCGACTTCCTCTCCATTTCTTTTGATTACTTTCGTCTTCACTAACATCTTCATGTCTCACGCCTTTCTTATATATCTTTGTTCTTCTGCTTTTCGGATCCACCACAACATCTTGTGTTCCACAATTCACACTCACTCCGGTAAGAAACTATTTAGTTTCTTCAAAATCACAAGATATTGTGTTCCGCCCCATTATATTACTACAAAATATGGCGTTTGAAAAGCATTATTTTAATTTTAACATACTTTTATAAGTATACCTTTTTTCTGTCCATTTTTTGCCATTTTGTCTGTTAAAGATCAAATAATGACAACTGATTGGACTCCGGAAGGTCTCCTAAAAGTCCTAAATCTGCCATGTAATCTACAACCGTCTTACTTGCTTTCGTACGGTTTCTAAAATCATCTTTGGACAGATATGGACCATCTTTTGCCGCTTCCTCCACCGCTTCTGCAGCCTTCTCTCCCATTCCATCAATGCTGGAAAACGGTGGCATCAGCTTTCCGTCTATGATGCTGAATTTTGTTGCTTTTGCGCGATAAATGTCGATTGGCAGGAATTCATATCCCCTCGCATACATTTCCTGAACAATATGCATGTCCTTCATTGTATCCTGTTCTTTTTTGCTGAGAGAATCAGACCGTCTTGTATAATCATCAATATAGTATTGCAGTTTTTCCTTGCCCTGACACATAATTTCATAAGAAAATGCATCTGCACGGATTCCAAAATATGCTCCATAGTATGCCAGCGGATAATTTACCTTACAATAGGCGATACGATATGCCATCATGACATAGGCTGCCGCATGGGCTTTCGGAAACATATATTTAATTTTCTCGCAGGAACCAATGTACCACTCTGGCACATCATGTTCCAACATATCTTTTTTATACTCCGGCCAATCTTTACATTTTCCTTTTGCAACGGTACCTTTACGCACTCGCTCCATGATCGTGAAGGATTCCTCACTATCCAGTCCTTTGTTGATCAGATATGTCATAATATCATCTCGGGTACAGATTGCTGTAGAAATGGTTGCCTTACCGCTCTTGATCAGATCCTGCGCATTGTTCAGCCATACGTCCGTTCCATGGGACAATCCGGAAATACGAATCAGATCTGAAAGTGTCTGTGGTTTTGTATCTACTACCATCTGGATTACGAAATCCGTTCCGAACTCCGGAATTCCAAGACATCCTACCGGACATCCCCCGATATCATCTGGTGTGATTCCAAGTGCCGATGTATCATGGAATAAAGACATTACCCCCTGATCATCCAGAGGGATATCTGTTGCTACAAATGGATGATCCGTTTCATTGTACTCATTTTCCATAGCAGGCGAACTGATATATGCCTCAAGTGCCTTGATCATGGTTGGATCATCATGACCCAGAATATCCAATTTTAACAAGTTGTGGTCGATGGAATGATAGTCAAAATGTGTCGTAATAATATCAGTCGTCATATCATTTGCCGGATGCTGCACCGGAGTGAATGAGTTGATATCTTCCCCGTGAGGAAGTACAATAATTCCTCCCGGATGCTGTCCGGTACTTCTGCGGATACCGGTACATCCCTGAACAATCCTGTCAATTTCGCAAGTTCTCTTTCTTGTTCCCCGCTCTTCAAAATAGTTCTTTACATACCCAAATGCTGTCTTATCCGCCAACGTACCAATCGTTCCGGCACGGAACGTCTGTCCGGCTCCGAAAATAATTTCCGTATATTTATGGGCATTACTCTGATAATCTCCTGAGAAGTTCAGATCGATATCTGGCTCTTTATTTCCTTTAAATCCAAGGAATGTTTCGAACGGAATATCAAATCCATCTTTTACAAGCCTGGTTTTGCACACCGGGCACTCCTTATCCGGCATATCCCATCCACAGCCCCCTGCGTAAGCCCGTACTTCTTCGGATTCAAAATCACTGTAGTGGCACTTCGGGCAATAGTAATGTGGGCTTAATGGATTTACCTCTGTAATTCCAGCCATGGTCGCAACAAAAGAAGATCCTACCGACCCACGGGATCCTACAAGATATCCGTCCTCGTTAGATTTCCACACCAATTTCTGTGCGATAATATACATAACGGCGAATCCGTTGGAAATAATGGAATTAAGCTCACGTTCCAGACGCTCTGTAACAATCTCCGGAAGCGGATCTCCATACATAGAATGTGCCTTGTTATAACAGATTTCACGAAGCGTTTTATCTGAATCTGGAATGACCGGTGGACACTTATCCGGGCGGACTGGTGATATTTTTTCCACCATATCCGCAATCATATTGGGATTGTCAATGACGATTTCTTTTGCTTTTGCTGAACCAAGGTATTCAAACTCCTCCAGCATTTCATCTGTCGTATGCAAATACAACGGTGCCTGCTGATCTGCATCTTTGAATCCTTTTCCTGCCATAATGATACGGCGGTACACTTCATCTTCCGGATCCATAAAGTGCACATCACAGGTCGCCACGACCGGCTTATCAAACCGTTCTCCAAGACGGATGATCTCACGGTTGATCTCACGTAAATCTTCCTCACTTTGAACCTTCTCCACACGATCACTATCAATCATGAACCGGTTATTTCCAAGTGGCTGTATTTCCAGATAATCATAAAAATTAACAATTCTGGCAATCCGCTCTGCAGATTTTTCTCCCAGTATTGCCTGATACAATTCTCCTGCTTCACAAGCACTTCCAATAATCAGTCCCTCCCTGTATTTTAACACTTCGCTCTTTGGCATTCTCGGCTGACGTCCAAAATACTCCAGATGTGACTTGGAAATCAATGTATAAAGGTTCACGCGTCCAATATCATTCTTTGCCAGAACAATGACATGGTAAGACGGCATCTTACGGATTGCTTCTGCGTTGTGCGCGCCAAAATGATTCATCTGATCCAGTGTCTCGATTCCACGTTCTTCCAGCATCTGAATAAATTTCACATAAATCTCTGCGGTAACTCTGGCATCATCCACTGCTCTATGGTGATGTTCCTGAGAAATATTCAGTGCTTTTGCCACAACGTTTAGCTTGAATTTTGAAAGTGTCGGTAATAATACACGGGCAAGTCCCACCGTATCTACAGAAGTAAAATCCGGTTCTATGCCCTGCTGCCTGCAATTTTCTTCGATAAAGCTCACATCAAAACTGGCATTGTGCGCTACCAGCACTGCATCTCCTACGAACTTTAGAAACTGTGGGAGAATTGTCTCAATCTCCGGTGATTCCATAACCATCTCATCAGTAATGCTTGTAAGCTGTGTGATTCGAAATGGAATCGGAATCTTCGGATTCACAAATGTACTATACTTATCCGTAATTTCTCCGTTCTCAACTTTAACTGCACCAATTTCGATAATCTTATCTTTTGCCGAACTAAATCCCGTCGTCTCCAGATCGAATACAACATAGGTTCCTTTTAAAGACTGACCTTTCTCATTGACTGCCACATCCTGCAAATCATCGACCAGATATCCTTCCACACCATAAATAACTTTAAATGGATCGTCTTTATCCAGTGTCTCAATATAATGATTCGCGTCCGGGAACGCCTGTACCACACCATGATCTGTAATCGCAATTGCCTTATGCCCCCAGTCATGTGCTCTCTTTACAAGATCTTTGACCTCGGAAACTCCGTCCATGTCACTCATTTTCGTATGACAGTGGAGCTCCACTCTCTTTTCTACCGCATTGTCTTTTCTGGATTCTGTAAAATCAGAAATTTTCTTAATTCCAAACACAGAAGAAATGACAAGTTCGCCGTCAAATTTATCAATATTGGTCACGCCTTTAATTTTCAGGAATGCACCCATTTTAATTTCAGCCAGTACATCTGCAAGTTGATCATTACGCACGAACATCTTGACCATGATCGTATCAGTAAAGTCTGTCACTGCATACATGACAATGGTCTTTTCATTGCGGATTTCTCTTGTATCAAAGCTAATGACTTTTCCACGAAATGTAATTTCTCCCATCTCACCAATCACGGTTGACAGTTCAATCGGCTCATCGTCAAATGGACGTCCGTAAATCAAACCTGACTCATCAAGATCCATCTTCGCAGATTTCACAAACACCTTCTTATCACGAAATCCACCCTTCTGGAATCCACTGCCTTTTGAAAATCCACCTTTTGCAGGACTGCCAGAATTTTTTCCGTCTCCGGAATTTTTTCCACCTTGTCCGCTTCCAGATGTTTCTTTTTCCCCAGACTTTGCTTCTTTTTCCTGCTTTTTTTCCTCTTTTTGCTTCTGTACAGCCTCAACCTGATCCAGTATACTGTCTACTTCCTGCTGCAGACGCATATCATTGTATTTCAAAGTACTTTCTTTTGGTTCTTTATACATGACACGAATTTCAATGGGCAATCCGAAACGGTCTGCATACACACCTTTTAAATAATCTGTCAGAGAATCTTTTTTTCCTTGCGCAATAACAGTGTCGATTAACTGCATGCAAAGAATATTTCCTTCTTCAAAGGTACATTTCGCATTCTGCAGCATATTGCGTTCTACAACACTTCTTGTATCCAGCTCCGCAAGAAAGCTGTCCAGATACTCTGCCATCACATTCTCTGGCGTGTACTGTCCGGACAGCTCATACTTTTCTCGAATCTCTACCTGCACGGCACTTCTTCCGAAAAGCTGGTTCTTGATCAGGTGCTCCATCTCGTATACCAATGTTTTCTGAATCAGATGACGACTTACTATATGTACTCTTAAAAATGTCCGGTCAGAGTTGGTCGTCACTTTTAATACCTGCGCTCCTTCGAACATATTACATATATCTTCCCCTGCCTTTAACGTAGGGAATACTTCAAAGAACGGTTTACTCATTCCAATGCAACAGCTCCTGTCTCAATGTCTCTAATAGTTCCTCTTCTTTTACTTTCTTTACAATCTCGCCTTTTTTGATCAGGAGTCCTTCTCCCTTTCCTCCGGCAATTCCAATATCTGCTTCTTTTGCTTCTCCCGGTCCATTGACCACACAGCCCATAACTGCGACCTTAATGTCCAGTGGGATATCTGCAACCATCTCTTCGACCTGATTTGCAAGTCCAATCAGATCAATCTGGGTTCTTCCGCATGTCGGACAGGATACAACCTCAATTCCACCTGTGCGAAGTCCCAGTGTCTTTAAAATAATCTTCGCTGTCTTGATCTCTTCTAGTGGTGATCCAGTCAGTGACACACGGATTGTATCTCCGATTCCCTGTCCCAGAATCAGTCCAAGACCTACTGAGGATTTTATATTACCTGCCAATAATGTTCCTGCCTCTGTAATTCCTACGTGTAATGGGTATGGGCATTTCTTGGCGATCAGTTCATGTGCCTTTACACACATCATAACATCAGAAGATTTGATACTGACTACAAGATTATTATATCCCATCTCCTCGATAAGCTGTATTTTGTCCAGGGCACTCTCTACAAGTCCCTCTGCAGTCACCCCATGATACTTCTCTACCAGATGCTTTTCCAGTGATCCACTATTCACACCAACACGAATTGGAACACCGTACTCTTTTGCTTTTTCAACAACAGCACGGACTCTCTGCTCATCTCCAATATTACCCGGATTAATACGAATCTTATCTGCCCCGTTCTCAATCGCTGCAATCGCCAGCTTATAATCAAAATGAATATCTGCCACAAGTGGAATATGAATCTGCTTCTTGATCTCACCAATTGCTTTCGCTGCATCCATATTCGGCACAGCGCAGCGGATGATCTCACAGCCGGCTTTCTCGAGAGCAAGAATCTGGGCAACAGTCGCCTCCACATCTTCCGTCTTCGTATTTGTCATTGACTGTATTCTGATCGGATTACCTCCTCCGATCGTAACATTTCCAATCTGAACTTCTTTCGTGTGATCTCTGTACATGATTTTTGCTCCTTCACATGCAGAAAACCTGCCACACGGCAGATTTTCTGATTTTTTCGTTTTAGGTTTCTTTTGTCTGATACCTACTTTCTGATGAACGTGAACTGTTCCCCATATTCTCGTTCTGTAAGTGTCAGCTGATTGCCATCTATGCTGTATGAAAAAGATGAATCCAGATCATCCAGTACATTCTCCAGATCTTCTTTTGTATATGCACCGTCCGCTTTCTCAACTGCCTTGTCAATCTGCTCCTCATCTTTTGTGATGGTAATAATCTTTGACTTCATATCTACGCTGTAATTCATCTCTACGGCTGCATCTGTATTCTCCGCAATATCCGTGATATCTACCTGAATCGTATCGTTCTTCTCAATCTTTAGCGCAATCGTTGCATCCTCACTTTCCCAGTTTCCTACTACTGGATTAGTCGTGAACATTCTCGTCAGCAGATATACTGCGATTAAAATGATCAGCACTGAGGATACAAGGGTAACCACTCGCCATATCTTACTTCTTTTTGCCTCATCATTGCCTGCTATAATCATACTCTTATAATCCTCTCACTTTTCTTCTTTTCTATCATAACTAAATTATAGATTCTTTTCCAGACAGTGTCAACGGGTATTCTCATGTTCCAGAACGGAACTTTTTCGCTACTTTTTGTTTACATCCGCCACACTTATCTTTTTTTCACATAACACTTGGTAAAATATACCAAAAATACAAAAGAAAGGAGACCTGGCAAGTGTCATTCGGTCAGAAGCTACGCAAATTACGCAAAAAATTTAATATGACTCAGAAAAATGTTGCTGACTGTATCCATGTCTCCCGCTCTGCTATTGCAGGTTACGAAAAAAAGGGCCGCCAGCCTTCTCATGAAAAGCTGACGGCAATCGCAGATTTATTCGAGGTCCCTGTTGATTATCTTCTGAATGACGAAGAGGATACTATCACCCTCTCTCCTTCCCGGCTTACAACCAATTCTGATGATGAGCTGAATCTTTTGCTTGCATACCGAAGCCTCTCCCGAAGCAGCAAACGTGATCTCAAAAAGTATATGAAACTTTTGAAAGAAAAAGATGCTTCAGAAAGCTCTTAATCTGCACTTATTATTTTTCTTTTTTTATTTTCTAGCACTCTTCTGCAATTTTATAAATTAGATGCTCCGTATCTTCCCAGCCAATACAAGGATCCGTAATGGACTTTCCATATACCATATCAGGTCCGATATTCTGTCTTCCTTCTTCCAGATAACTTTCCACCATAACACCCTTGATCATATTTTTCAGATCCGGATTATATCTTCGTGTATGAAGCACTTCACTGACAATACGAAGCTGTTCTTTGTATTTTTTATTTGAATTAGAATGGTTCGCATCAACAATTGCTGCTGGATTTTTCAGATCTTTCTTCTGATAAAGTTCATATAATCGCAGGCAATCTTCATAATGATAATTTGGCTGGCATGTTCCATATTTGTCTACGCCTCCACGCAAAATCACATGTGCCAGATCATTTCCTGACGTCTGTACATCCATACCTCTGTAAATGAAACGATGTCCCATCTGGGCTGCCACTACAGAATTCAGCATCACCGACAGGTCTCCACTGGTCGGATTCTTCATTCCGACAGGAATATCCATTCCACTTGCTGTCAGACGATGCTGCTGATTTTCCACAGAACGTGCACCGATTGCCTCATAAGATAAAATATCATCCAGATAGCTTCTGTTCTCCGGATATAACATCTCATCTGCTCCGGTCAGTCCGCTTTCTTCCATAGCACGGATATGTATATGACGGATTGCAATAATTCCCGCATAAAGATCCGGTGCCTTATCCGGATCCGGCTGATGGAGCATTCCTTTATATCCCTCACCGGTCGTTCTTGGTTTATTTGTATAAATTCTTGGAATAATCATCAGTTTATCTTTTACTTTTTCATTGACTTTTGCCAGACGATTCACATACTCACACACTGAATCTTCATTATCTGCAGAACACGGTCCGATAATGACTGCAAATTTGTCCGATTTTCCCGTAAAAATATCTCGAATCTCCTGATCTCTTTTTTTCTTTAACTCTGCAAGCTTTTCTGACAGAGGATATTCTTCCTTCAGTTCTGTCGGAGAAGGCAGTGTCGTATTGAATTTCATAGACATATTTTTTCTCCTTCTATGTTTCTTCTCTCTTATTCATTCAAGACTGCACTATCCTAAAATCTGTACTCCACCAAGAAGCACATAAGATATGAACCACATAATTACAGTTGCCATGCAGATTCCAATGATGACTGCCGGAAATGCTTTCTTAAATTTCACACCGAGAAGTGCGGCAATGAGTGAACCTGTCCAGGCTCCGGTTCCCGGAAGCGGAATACCAACAAATAATACAAGTCCCCAGAATTCATATTTTTCAATCTGGTCTTTTTTCTTCATTGCTTTTGCTTCCAGCTTATCTACCAACGGTTTTAAATGTTTTGTTCCTTTCATCCAATTAAAAATCGGTGTGATCAGAAGCAGGATAAACGGAACCGGTATAATATTCCCAAGAATACATAATGGAATCGCTTTTGCGACCGGCACTCCAAGAAGCGGACCTGCCACAAGAAGTGCTCCACGAAGTTCCAGAATCGGAATCATGGAAATAATAAATACAATTGCCTCTTTCCCAACACTTCCACTGAGTGCATCAATAATTCCTTGTACTAATGACTGTGTCATACATCTCTCCTTATTTTTTCATTTTTTCTCGTCTCTCTTTTTCAGAGCTTTCTATTTATTTTTCATATATTCTTTCAAAAATGCAAATAACTGTTCCATCTCTTCTCTTGTTCCGATGGTAATACGCATATATTGCTCGATTCTTTCACTGCCCCAGAATCGCACATAGATGTCATGTGCCTTTAATGCTTCGAACAGCTCTTTCGCATCGTATTCCGGGTGCTTTGCAAATATAAAATTGGACCCGGAATCCAGATATGTAAATCCAAGTTTTTTAAGTTCTTCTTTTGCCCACTCCCTTGTCTCAACAATCTTTCTGACGCCATTCTCGAAATATTCCCTGTCTTTCACAGCTTCCACTCCACACACAATTGAAGTCTGGTTCATAGTGTAAGAGTTAAATGAATATTTCGCATCATTTAAATATTTGATCAATGTTGGATTGCTGATAGCATAGCCGATTCGCATACCCGCCATAGATCTTGCCTTGGAAAATGTCTGGACAACGATCAGGTTATCGTATTTGTCAATCAGTTCCATTGCGGAATGTCCTGCAAAATCAATATACGCTTCATCCACGATCACAATGACATCCTGATTATGTGCAATGATATCTTCTACTACTGACAGATCCTCATAGATTCCTGTCGGTGCATTTGGGTTTGGGAAAATCACTCCCCCGTTCTCCTTATAGTAGTCTTCTTTTACAAGTTTGAAATCCTCATCCAGTTTCTGACATTCATATGGAATCCGATACAGATCTGCCCATACACTATAAAAAGAATAAGTAATATCCGGGAAAAATATCGGTTTTTCGGAATTAAAAAATGTCAGGAAACACATAGACAATACATCATCGGATCCTACACCTACAAATACCTGGTCCGGATTCACATGATAAAAGTCTGCAAGCGCATTTACAAGTGGTGCTGCAGTCGGATCCGGATAAAGGCGGAAACGGTCTGTATCCATCTCTTCTAACGCTTTTGTGACTCCCGGTGCCGGTGGATATGGATTCTCATTCGTATTTAATTTGATGACTTTGCGCTGTGGCTGTTCACCTGGTACATATGGCTCTACTTTTCTTATGTTCTTCTCAAATGCTTTCATACTATGCTCCTGTATCTTTGCTAAATTTGTTCATCGCCGCGACCTCTGAACATTACATGTATTCCTTTGCCAGTTCTTTGAATTTTGGAAGCGAATTCACGATTGTCTCATGAGATACACAATATGCCAGTCTTACATATCCCGGACACGCAAAGGAACTACCCGGTACCATCAGGATATTATATTTCTTTCCTGCATTACAGAATTCCTTTTCATCTGCAACTGGTGATTTTACAAAAAGATAGAATGCTCCCTGTGGTTTGATGCATTCAAATCCACATTCTTTCAATCCGTTATATAGATCTTCTCTGTTTCTGTTGTAGAAAGAAAGGTCTGTCTTTGCATCCAGGCATTTTTCTACTACTTTCTGCTGCAGAGTTGGTGCATTTACAAAACCTAAGATTCTTGTTGCCACATTGGCAGCGGAAAGAAGATCTTCACTGTCTGCAACCTCATCCGGAATAACAAGATATCCTATACGTTCTCCTGGAAGTGACAGGGATTTACTGAAAGAATATCCTACAATCGTATTATCATAATATTTCGTCAAGTATGGAACTTCCACTCCATCATAAGCAAGTTCACGATATGGTTCGTCAGAAATCAGGAAAATCTCTGTTCCATATTCTTTCTGTTTGGCCTCCATGATTGCCGCTAACTTCTTGATCGTCTCCTCTGAATATACAACACCTGTCGGGTTATTCGGCGTATTTACAATGACAGCTTTTGTCTTTGGTGTAATCTTCTGCTCAAATTCATCAAGCTTTGGCTGAAAATCAACTGTATTCGGGGAAATCTCGACCAGAACTCCATCATAGTTGTTTGTATAAGAACGATATTCTCCAAAATATGGTGCAAATGCAATCACTTCATCTCCGGGATTAATCAGAGATTTTAAAATGACATTCAATCCACCTGCCGCTCCGACAGTCATGACAATGTTCTTGCCGGAAAATTTTGTATCAAATCTTTCATTCAGAGACTTTGCAATTGCCTCTCTTACTTCCGGATATCCACTGTTACTGTTCGTATAGCCATGAAGCACAACCGGATCTATGTCATTGACCAGTTCGACAATTGCGTCTTTTACAATCTGCGGTGCCGGAACATTCGGATTCCCAAGGCTGAAATCAAATACATTCTCACGTCCGTAAATTCCTGCCAGACGTGTTCCTTCCTCAAACATTGCACGAATAGCGGAACTGTTCGCTACCATATTTTTCATTTTATCTGCTATCATTTTTCTATCTCCTTTTCATGTACATGTCCTTTTTCTACCATAAATACTGGTTTATAGGAAAGCTTTGCTTTTCTGAGTCCCTCAGAACCGGCATCGTCTTCCCGATTCACATATTTGTAATCCATACACTCATGTTCTACAAATTGCTGATTGATCATAGTATATGCTCCGGGCACATCTGCATAAGCTTTCTCTATGTGAACAACAAATGTATCCGGGCAGATTGGTTCTCCGATGGTAAATGCTACGATTTTACCATCAATTCGAAGGATACCGCCCTTCAGGTCAAGTTCTTCAAAAAGTCTGAGTGCATTCATTGTCACACACATCTCTGCATTCTTATCTGTATCATCATTACAGCCATTCTCTTTTCTCCACTTCAAAGCCATCTGGAAACATTCCTCCAGATTCTCTTTTTTCATGGATTCGTAGCTCCAGCGTCCTTCAAATTCTTTTCGGAATCGATTCACATGGTTCTTCTTTCCATGCATCTTCTTACCAGACAAAGTCGCTAACTTCTCGCTTTCATAGACATAATCCGCTTCGTCCCGGTCATACTCAATCTCGAATCTTCCCGGATACCAGCTTTCCAGTCGTGCAAAATCATCCGGTGTCACATTATACATACGGAACGGATAACCTCGCTCCTCACTATATGTTTTCATCTTATCCAGTGCACGCTTCACATGTTCATCTGTTCCTGCCGGAAATGCATAGGCAACATGTCCCTCATCTTCACTTTTGAACACCATGGCCCCTTCAACAATTGCCCATTTTACCGGGTACTGCCTGGACCATAAAAACACATTGACAAATGTACGTTCACAACTTCTGCTCGGATGCTCATCGAAATACTTTGTCATGATTTCCTTGTCTTCCAGCTCTGTTCTCTTAAAAATAATATCTTTCATTCTATGCTCCAATTCAAAACTAATAAAGAGCACATCCAACGAAGAAATTCCCCGCCATTGTACTCATCGCAGTTCTCGTTCATCTGATAACTGTAATTTTTACTCTTCCGAGTATAGCACATTTTCTATACTCATTACAAGGCATGCCACTGATATCATCTATGTGCTTTTTACTGCTCTGCCAAAAACAAAGCTTCATAGCTGCAATATCTATGAAGCTTTAAGCGCTTTCTTCACAATCTCACTCATCAATTTGGAAGCTCCCAAAAGTGCTAAAGTGATTTTTGTTTTTCTTGACGTTTTCCTATATATACGGTATCATTAATTATATTATATGTAATCATTTTTATTATACGATACAAAAAATTCAACACCATTATCATTATATTATAGAGAGAAGACGATAATTATAAAATCAGAAAAGAATAAACAGGGTTTCACATTAGTAGAACTCATTGTGGTTCTGACAATCCTTGCAATTCTTGCCGCACTTCTAATTCCGGCTTTAACCGGATACATACGAAAAGCAAAAGAAAAAGCAATTATAACAGAAGCAACCGATACTTGGAAAGCTGCACAGGCAGCCATGTCAGAATGCTATGCTATGTATCCCGAAAGCTTTACAAACCCTGATCCCACTAAACCGCCATGCAGATTTGCAACGGAAATTGATGGCAAAAAAATAGATAAACTGGGCAGAATTACGAATGCTGCTCTGAATGCTGTACAGAAAAATCCCAATGACAAAACAGAAATCAATACATCCAGCAGAAGAATTGCCCGACAGGTATTATCTTATCTGGATAGTGCTGATAAATCTAATGCACAGTACCTTTTCACTGCGCCCTCTGGAAAAAATACATGGGACACTACATTTAATGATTATTTTGAAGATAAACATGATTCTAATGCTGTACTGCTTCAGATTTTCCATACAACAGATGGAAAAATTGTTGCAATTAACTTTGGCAAAGATGGTTATATGGTGACAATAGTTCCCGGCAAGAAAACTACATGTGTGTATAACGGGAGATCTTTAAAATCAATCGGAGGCTAAAAAAAGGAGGCAGATTGCTGCATGCAGCATCTGGCTCCTTTTTACTCTTTAATAGCACGAACGCAAACAATCACAATATAACAAAAGGACGATTCTCCCTGCAAGCAGCCTCCCACTACTTCCGAATAGCACGAACGCCCACTTCGATTCCGTTTCACTTCATCTCAGTGCTCGTTTGACTCACATAGATTAAAATAAGAGCGCCCTGGACAATAAATTGTGTCCCTTGCGCTCTTATATTTAATCTGCGTTCGTGCTATTCGTCCATGTTTGCGAGTTTTTTGGCTTGATCGGCAGCGATGCAGGCATCGATGATTTCCTGGATATCGCCGTTCATGATCTTATCGAGTTTGTATAATGTCAGACCGATACGGTGATCTGTGACACGTCCCTGTGGGAAGTTGTAAGTACGGATTTTCTCAGAGCGGTCTCCTGTTCCAATCTGGCTCTTTCTTGCTTCTGCCTCTGCATCATGCTGCTTCTGACATTCCAAATCGTAGAGTTTTGCACGCAGAAGTGCAAATGCTTTTTCTTTATTCTGCAGCTGTGATTTCTCTGTCTGGCTGTAGATTACAATTCCAGTTGGATAGTGAGTCAGACGTACAGCGGAGTCTGTTGTATTGACACACTGTCCACCATTTCCTGATGCTCTCATAACATCGATACGGATATCTTTCTCATCAATATGAACATCAACATCTTCTGCCTCCGGCATAACTGCTACTGTGATTGTTGATGTGTGGATACGTCCGCCGCTTTCTGTCTCCGGCACACGCTGCACGCGATGTACTCCAGATTCGTATTTCATCATAGAATATGCACCCTGTCCATCAATCATAAATGTAACATTCTTCATACCACCGATTCCAATTTCTTCGCACTCTACCAGTTCCACTTTCCAGCGTTTACTCTCTGCATAATGCAGATACATACGATAAATTTCTGCTGCAAAAAGTGCAGCTTCATCTCCACCGGCACCAGCACGAATCTCAACTACTACGTTCTTGTCATCATTAGGGTCTTTTGGAAGCAACAGGATCTTAAGCTCATGCTCAAGCTCTTCTACTCTTGCTTTCGACTCATTCAACTCCTCTTTTGCAAGTTCTCGCATATCTTCGTCAGACTCTTCATTCAGAAGTTCCAGGCTTTCTTCAATGTTCTGCTTGCATGCTTTATATTCTTTGTATGCTTCTACGATTGGTGTAAGCTCACTTTGTTCTTTCATGAGCTTACGGAAACGATTTGGATCACTTGCCACATCCGGTTCCTGAAGTTCGCTCAAGATTTCTTCTAATCGAATTAGCAGATCTTCTAATTTATCAAACATCTCTATCTCCTCCTGTTTACCTGCAATATTACTATAACTGCCATATACCGGCGCAAACATTAAACATAATCCTCACTTCGGTATTCTCTATCCTGACCAATGTCTCACATTTTTGTTCGACTTGAATTTTCTGCAACTTCTTTATTGTACATGCCACACACTACACGGTCAAGTCCTGCCAGATCCTTTTTCACATATATATTGCAAAATCCTGCATTTTTCATAAGCTTTGATACATCTTCTGCCTGGTCATGACCGATTTCGAACATGAGCCATGTACCATCATTCAGATGTGAAATGCTTTCGCTTACAATTCTTCTGTAAAAGTAAAGTCCGTCTTCATGTCCGTCAAGCGCGATCCACGGATCATGAAGCTTTACTTCGTCCTCCAGTCCCTGGATCACTTCCGTTCTAATATATGGTGGGTTTGACACAATAAGGTCAAAACTTTCAGATACATTTTCAAAAATGTCACTCTGTACCCATATAACAGGAACCTTAAGTCTCTGAGCGTTCTTTTTTGCTACTTCAATCGCATCTGCTGATATATCTGCGCCAACCGCTTTCACCCCTGTAATGTGCTTTCTTTCTGCCGCATACTTTAAAAGACTGATCGGTATACAGCCAGAACCCGTACACATATCCAGCACATACATATCCGGTCTTATCACTTTCAATGCTTCTTCCACCAGATTCTCTGTATCCTGTCTTGGTATAAGCACATCCTCATTAACAAGAAATTCATATCCCATAAACTCCTGACTTCCCGTAATATGCTGAAGTGGAATTCTTCGTGCACGCTTTTCCAGATATTCCCAATACCGTTTTGCTTCCTCTTCCGAAATATTTTTTTCCGGATTTCCATAGTAGGACGCACGACTGATTCCAGTTACATATTCCAGTAAATACCATGCATCGATTTGAGCATCTGGTATCTGCCTGCTTTCCAGATACGCAGATCCTTCTTTATAAATCCTCTGCAGTTTTAAAGTTCTCTGCTTCATATGCTCTCCAATCAAATACTGCTTCTACTGCCTGTATTGCCACTTCAATCATTGAGTCGTCCGGTTCTTTCGTTGTCAGCTTCTGGATTGCAAGTCCTGGTCTGCTCAAAAGATTGATAATCGGATTCTCACTTCTTCCTGCAAGTTTCAGTACTTCATAAGAAATTCCTGCAATGACCGGAATCAGGGCAATTCTCACGATCACACGCATCAGCGGTGATTCCACCTGGATCAACATCAACAAAATAATACTGATTGCCAGTACGAAGAATAAGAAGCTTGTTCCACAGCGCTTATGCTGTCTAGAACTGATTCTGACATTATCAACGGTAAGCGGAAGTCCATGCTCAATGCAATTGATGCATTTGTGCTCCGCGCCATGGTACATAAATGTTCTCTGGATATCATCCATTCTTGAAATCAATGCAATATAGAGAATAAATATACCAATCCTCACAAATCCTTCCACTAATGTTCTCAAATGATACGATGGCATCAGTGGTTTTAATAATGAAGACAGAAAATACGGCAGAACCATAAATACTGCTGCTGCAATTACTACAGATATTGCAACTGTCGCATTCATCATCCATTTTTCCTGTTTTTCCTTCTTTGCGATTTCTTCCTCTGTCAGTTCTTTTTCGCTTTTTACTTCCTCTTCGTCCTCATAAAATTCAGCTGAAAACATCAACGTCTTAATTCCCAGAACCATAGAATCTATAAAATTGAACACCCCTCTGATAAACGGAATCTTCGTTAAAGCTTTCCATTTGATCACACTGTGATATTCTTCCTTCTGTACAAAAATCTCTCCATCCGGTTTTCTCACTGCAACCGCATAGTCGTCTCCATGTCTCATCATAATTCCTTCAAGGACTGCCTGTCCCCCAATATTGGATGACTTCATATAATTGCTCTCCTCATATCTGATATAAATAGAAGAAAGGGTTGAGATTTAAAAAACCTCAACCCCGATAACCTTCGAACTTATTTCATTCCGTACTTCTTGTTGAACTTATCAACACGGCCACGAGCCTGTGTTGCTTTCTGCTGTCCTGTGTAGAACGGATGACACTTAGAACAGATTTCTACGTGGATATCTTCTTTTGTAGATCCTGTTACGAATGTGTTACCACAGTTGCAAGTTACAGTTGCCTGATAGTATGCTGGATGTATTCCTTCTTTCATGATTTTCACCTCTTCTTTATTATTGTTGCGTTTATTTTAGTTGCGTCAAACGCGAATATTTTCTAAACAGCTTTCTTATTGTACCACACGATTGCCAGCTTGTCTATAATATTTTTTTCTTTTTTACCATTTCAATCAACTCATTGTTGTTCTTTGTATTGGAGAACATATTCAAGATACTCTCCACCGCCTCTTCCGCACGCATTCCATTGAGTGCACGGCGCATGATCTCCACAGCTTCCTGCTCATCTTTGTTAAGAAGCAGATCTTCTCTACGAGTGCTTGACTTCGGTATATCAATAGCAGGGAACATTCTTTTTTCAGAAAGCTTACGGTCAAGTACCAGTTCCATGTTACCTGTTCCTTTAAACTCCTCATATACAACATCGTCCATCTTGCTTCCTGTATCTACCAGTGCTGTAGCGAGAATTGTAAGGCTTCCACCCTCACGCATATTTCTTGCAGCACCAAAGAAACGCTTTGGCATATGAAGCGCTGCAGGATCAAGACCACCGGAAAGTGTTCTTCCGGATGGTGAAACAGTCAGGTTATACGCTCTTGCAAGACGTGTGATGCTGTCAAGCAAGATCATAACATCTTTCTTATGTTCTACAAGACGCTTTGCACGTTCAATGACCATTTCAGATACTCTCTTATGATGCTCTGGAAGCTCATCAAATGTAGAGTAAATAATCTCTACATTGTCTCCTTGAATGGTCTCTTTAATATCCGTAACTTCCTCCGGACGTTCATCAATCAGAAGAATCAGAAGATGCACTTCCGGATTATTCTTAAGAACAGACAATGCAACTTCTTTTAAAAGTGTTGTCTTACCGGCTTTCGGAGGTGATACGATCATTCCTCTCTGACCTTTACCAATTGGAGAAAGCAAGTCCATAATTCTCATAGACGTGCTTGTCTTGCCACACTCCAGACGCATTCTCTCATTTGGAAAAATCGGTGTCATCTTCTCGAAACTGCTACGTGTGAGAAGTTCCATTGGATCTGTATCATTCACTTTAGTCAAATATAACAGTGCGCTGAACTTCTCCTGCTGTGTCTTAATACGAGTATGTCCCTCCAAAATATCTCCAGTCTTCAGATTGAATCTACGGATCTGAGACGGCGAAATATAGATATCATTATCTCCTGGAAGATAATTATCACTTCGGATAAATCCGAACCCATCTGGCATAACCTCCAGAATTCCGCGTGCAACAATGCCACTGTCCAGGCGGTCAATATCATGGATTTCTTTATCTCCGGTATTCGCAGACATCTCTTTTACTGTCTCACGCTTTTCCTGTTTTTCTTTTTCCTGTTCTTTTTCATCTTCCTGTAACATCAATTCGATTACCTGGGCCTTTTTCATTGTAGAAATACCTTTCAGGCCTCTTGCTTTTGCAAGTTCTTTTAACGTCGTCAACGGTAATGTTTCATATTTTTCTTTCATCATCGCTTTATATTCCTTTCAATTATAGGCTTATGTGTCATCACGGGATTCTTTGTCAGAATAGACTTCATCTGAAACTAAAGTTTATTATACTACAAATGTTTCGCTTTTAAAAGCCTTTTTTCAAAGACATTTCTTGATTTGGTAATCTTAAAATGATATGATGGTATACAAGGGGTGACCTTGTTCAAATCCCCATATACAAAATATAGTAGAAAAAGGTGGTATTTAACGTGACAAATCAAGAAAAAGCTCTGAAAATGCACGAAGAATGGAACGGCAAACTTGAAACCATCGCAAAGTCTCATGTAAAGACTCGCGAAGATCTGGCAATTGCTTACACACCGGGTGTTGCTGAGCCATGCAAAGTTATCGCTGAAGATAAAGAAGCCGCATACAAATATACAATCAAATCCAACACAATTGCTGTTGTATCTGACGGAAGTGCCGTGCTTGGACTTGGCAATATAGGACCGCTGGCTGCCATGCCTGTTATGGAAGGAAAAGCTGTCCTTTTCAAAGAATTCGGTGGTGTCAATGCTGTGCCGATCTGCCTGGACACTCAGGATACTGAAGAGATCATCAAAACTGTTGTAAATATTGCTCCTGCTTTCGGAGGCATTAACTTAGAAGACATCAGTGCTCCAAGATGCTTTGAAATTGAGGAACGTCTGAAAGAGCTTCTCGACATTCCTGTTTTCCACGACGATCAGCACGGAACTGCCATTGTGGTTCTTGCCGGAATCATTAATGCATTAAAAGTAACAGGAAAAGACAAAGAGACCTGTAAAGTCGTTGTAAATGGTGCCGGAAGTGCCGGTGTTGCAATCACAAAACTGCTTCTCACATACGGATTTTCTCATATTACAATGTGCGATATCAGTGGAATCCTCGGAAAAGATTCTCAGAATCTGAATTGGATGCAGAAAAAGATGGTCGAAGTAACAAATCTGGAAGGCAAAAAAGGAACCCTTGCTGATGCATTGAATGGTGCAGACATCTTTGTCGGTGTATCTGCTCCGAATATTGTCACAAAAGAAATGGTCGCTTCCATGAACAAAGATGCTATCCTCTTTGCAATGGCTAACCCTGTACCAGAGATCATGCCAGACCTCGCAAAAGAAGCCGGAGCAAAAGTTGTTGGAACCGGACGTTCAGACTTCCCAAACCAGGTCAACAATGTCGTTGCTTTCCCTGGAATCTTCAAAGGCGCTCTGGAAGGACGCGCAACTAAGATTACAGAAGAGATGAAACTTGCAACCGCAAAAGCAATCGCAAGCCTTGTTCCGGATGAAGAACTGAACGAAAACAATATTCTTCCGGAAGCTTTCGACCCTCGCGTTGCAGACGTTGTAAGCGAAGCTGTGAAGGAATTGATTTAATGGCCGTTTACTGGGGCGAAAAGAGATACCATTCTCTGGACTATTATCTCAAAAACACCTATGGCAGCAAATTATATAAACTATCACTGAACGGAGGCATGACTTGTCCGAACCGGGATGGAACATGCGGAACCCGTGGCTGCATTTTCTGCAGCCAGGGGGGTTCTGGTGATTTTGCCGAATCACCTTCCGAGACGATTCGTGAACAGATTGAACATGGAAAATCCAAAGTCGCCGCCAAATATGGAGGCGGTTCTTATATTGCATACTTTCAAGCATATACGAACACTTATGCACCTGTAGACTACCTTCGTAAAATATTTACTGAGGCAATCATGCACCCGGATATCAGAATTCTTTCTGTTGCAACAAGACCGGACTGCCTCGGTGAAGATATTTTAAATCTTCTTCATGAATTAAATCAGATCAAACCTGTCTGGATTGAGCTTGGACTTCAGACAATTCATGAAGATACGTCATCTTATATCCGGCGCGGCTATGATCTTCCGGTATTTGAACATGCATTAAAGAGACTTCGTCAACTGGGTATTCCGGTAATCGTACACACGATTCTCGGACTTCCAGGAGAAGATATCAAGCGGAATCTTGAGACTATGCATTATCTGAATGATCACCACATTCAGGGAATCAAGCTACAGCTTTTACATGTTCTGAAATACACAGATCTCGCGGACGATTACCTGACAGGCAGATTTTCTGTTTATTCCATGGAAGAATATTTTGAAGTCTTAAGTTCCTGTATCTGCAATCTGAGTCCGGATATCGTCATTCATCGGCTCACCGGGGACGGTCCAAAAGATCTTCTGATTGCTCCTACCTGGAGCACAAACAAACGACATGTCTTAAACCAGATGCAGTCCTGGTTCAAGATTCACGACATCTGGCAGGGAAAGGAGTTGTAAATTATGGCAGAAGCATTTAAACTTTATAAACTGATCATTCTGTATATGCTGGATAAGGTGGATTTCCCACTGACTAATTCCCAGATTTCAGAATTCATTTTAAACGAAGGCTACACGACATATTTTAAATTGCAACAGGCTCTTTCAGAGCTTTTGGATTCTGGATTTATTCGTGAAGAGTCCACGCACACAAGAACATTTTATCACCTGACAGAAGAAGGCGAGGAAACAATTCATTACTTTAAAAATGATATTTCACCTGCAATCCAGGAAGATATTAACAGTTTTCTCAGTAATAAACAATACGAACTAAAAAATGAAGTTGCCATAAAAGCTGACTATTATCGAAATCCCAACATGGAATATTGTGTCCGCTGTCAGATACTGGAACGTGATGCTCCTTTAATCGACCTGACGCTCACTGTTCCAACGGAATCTGAAGCAATGGCAATTGCAGCAAACTGGACACAAAAGAATGAAAAGATATACGCCAATCTAATGGCCGAATTATTATAGGTATATCCCAAAAAAAGAATGAACTGTATTTTAATTTTCATTGCAAATACAGTTCATTCTCTTTTTATTTAGCCCGGATTTGTATTATTATTATCTTCCAAGGAATGTTCCTATAAAGATTCCATAGTAGTTACCAATGACATATCCAAGAGTACCGACCAGAAGTGCCGGAACTACCATTGCCTGCCATCCTTTTGCAATTGCAAGCGCTGCGGCTGTTGTAGGTCCACCTATATTTGCATTCGATGCAATACAGATCTCTTCCAGGTTGAATTTGAAAATCTTACCAAATACAAAGGAGACGATCATGTTCATACCAACGATGATTGCACAGAATACAAGGAGTAATGGTGCCTGTGTCACGATCAGGTAGATAGATGCCGGAACACCGATTACTGCAAAGAAGATATGAATCAGGAATGTACCAATTTCCTGTGCGCCACCAATATTTCCCATAAATTCTGGTTTAATTGTTGCCAATAACATGGTCAATGTAGGCATGATCAAATATTTGTTTCCAAGAAGACCGTTTAATAATGACAGTCCAAAATTACTTGTTGGAATCAATCCTGCAAAGAAATCTGCAATTGCTGTAGAAATTGCTACGATTGCAAATGCAATCGCAAGTGCCTCTGCGATATCGATCAGTGCGACCGGTTTTGCTTTCCAGTAACTTGCTGCCTGGTTTTCATTTTCACCACTTGCTTTTCTTGCTTCTACTTCATCAATATATGGATGTTTAAATTTCTTCAAGAAGAATTTAATTGTTGGAATTGCAATCAGTACAAAGAAATAAAGTGCCATCAAAAGGTTATCTGCTACCACTGAAGAAGATACCATATCTCCGCTTGCTCCAAATGCATCAGACATTGCTACCATGTTCACACTTCCTCCTGTGTATGAACCAACCATCATAGCTGCTATCTTGTGCAGATCTGCAATCTGGTTATGTAACAGAGAAAATGCTACAATACCACCGACCAGTGTACCAATACCGCTAATCAGATAAATTACAAGCACACGTCCACTTTCTTTCCAGATTTTCTTCACATTTGCATTAAACAAAAGAAGTGGTACTGCAAGTGGTACAACATATGACCATACAAAATCATATGCCGGTGCATCTGTCGGGATTACCCGGATGTTAGAAAGAATCATAGCTCCAATCAAAGCAATAACACAACCTGTTACTTTTCCTGCCCATTTGTACTTCTGCTCCATCCAGATAGCTAATGCTGCGACGACTACTAATATGGCAAACAACGCCCACGTATTATCCGCACTAATTAATGTTTTCATATGAATTCCTGCCTTTCTCAATCCTATAAACAAGTTACTTTTTCGTATTCTTTATTTCCATACTTCTTTGAATACTCGATAAAAATTCTTATAGCCAATCTTGTCAAGATCTTCCTGACTGTATCCCCTCTTCTTTAATACTGCCAGGATATTCTTTGCTTCTGCCTCATTAGAAATACCGTCGCCACTCGGTGAATCGACATGATCACTGAATGTCTTAAGCGCCTCTCCTCCAAGGTAGTCATCAAAGTCAAATCCAAGACCAATATGATCGATTCCGATCAGATCAGCAATATACTCGACATGGTCTGCCAAATGCTCGACATTTTGTTCATCGTGTTTTTCAGAAATAAACTCTCTCATACTGTTCATTCCCACCAGACCACCAGTCTTAGCAATCGCCTTCAACATGTCATCTGTCAGGTTGCGCATTGCCGGACATACACTACGTGCATTGGAATGTGATGCAATAATCGGTCCCTGTGCCAGATCAATGACGCCCCAGAAACATTTGTCATTTAGATGTGATACATCCATCACCATTCCAAGATCCTGAATCCGCTTTACGGCTTTCTTTCCTGCTTCTGTAAGTCCCCTTGTTACATCCACCGGCCATCCTGTTGCCAATGCGTTTAATTCATTCCAGGTAAGCATTGCATGTCTAACACCTACTTCATCATAAAAATAGTTGATCATATCAATGTCTTCCCCAATCTGGCTTAACCCTTCCATTCCGGTTACGATATTTAATTTTCCTTCTTTTGTGCCTTTTTCAAAATCATCATACTTCTTCACAAAATTCAGAATATCCGCAGAATCTTCCATTTCCTGCTTAATACTCTTTACAATCTGTTTGGATCGTTTCACTGGATCACTATCATATGGTGGATCGATCCAGATTACGAAAATTCCTCCTGTAACACCACCTTCCTGGAACTTATGCAGATGATGCTTACGAAAAATATCTCTTTCTCCGTGATCTACTGCACGGCAAGTTACATCTGTCCACACATCTCCATGTCCATCAAAAATCATTCTATCTTCTCCCTTCTAACATTTTCAAGACATCTCACATACCGATTATTTTTTCACCACCCTCCTGTTTCATCAGATTAAGAGTCTTTTTTCATTTTTATATATGCACGCCATGTTGTTGCAAATTTTTTCCACTCGGTAAGACCATCTTCCTGGATTCTGGATCCGAGTGCCGCATGATGCGGTGCTTCTTTTATAACTTGTGGCGTAGTATATGCTTCTTCTGCAATCTGACGATATGCATCTACAAATTCATCAATATCATCCTTTGAGTAAGATTCTACAGGCTCTGGTGTAAAAGGTTCTGGAATGATTCTTGGATGATGACTTGTAAAATAATCTTGAAAACCATAATCCACGATTCGTCTGCAGATATCATCTGTCGTTACGCCTGTCTCGTCCGTCAATTCTTTCCAGCTCAGTCTTGCCTGTTCTAACCTGTATTTTCCTTTCGCATATGGCAAGGAAATTCCTTTTATCTCCAAAAGTTTTTTCAACATATAATTATTATTTAAAATCGACATTTCTGCAATCTGTTTCATTCCATCCGGACCGAGGGTTCGAATATATGCATAGGTTCTCACAAGAACCGCAGGCACTCCATAAAATTTTCTTAACTTTCCAATGCTATCCGGACGATTGTAATCCAGATAATATTTTTCTCCGTCAAATTCTACTGTCGGTGCTGCAACAAACTTTGCAAGCTTCTCACATACGCACTGTGCTCCGGCTGCCGGTCCCTGACATCCGTGCGGTGAAGAAAAGGATTTGTGCAGATTATAATGACACATATCAAATCCTGCATCTCGCGCTCTTGTAATTCCGAACAGTCCATTTAAGTTTGCCTGGTCATATACGCATAAGCCTCCAGCTGCATGAACAATATCTACAAATTCTTTAATTTTCTCATTGTAGATTCCAGTATCTTCCGGATTGGTGATCATAAGTGCGGCTGTATGTTCAGAAACGGCTGCTTTTAGAGCCTCTATATCTGGCACACCGTTTTCATCTGGATATAAAGTGATTACCTTATATCCAAGCGTTGCAGCGGCACCTGGATTGCCCGGATGCGATAAAATGGTCGTAATAATCTCATTTCGCTGTTCACCCTCACCTCTGGATTCATGATAAGCACGAATTGTCTCTACATTTGCAAAGATTGCCTGAGTACCGCCTCCTGGCTGTAAGCTTACTTTATCCATACCTGAAATTGCCTTGATGTACTGTTCATCCCGATACATAATTTCCAGGATTCCCTGAATGGTCGACTCGTCCTGATACGGATGAACTTCGCTTAATTTTTCAGATCTCACCAATTGTTCGTGTATCTTCGGACTGTACTTCATAGTACAGGTTCCAAGGCCGATATCAATATTAAAATCTGTTCCAATCGTCTCCTGAGATAATCTCATATAATGTCTGAGTACCTGCATCTGAGACATTTCCGGAAGTTTCGGTGCTTTTTTTCGAATCAGATTCTCTGGAAGCAGCGTTTCTACGGTTCCTGTTGCTTTTGTAACTTTTTCATCTGCCTTTGGAACCAGGACGCCCCGTTCACCTGGATTGCCAAGTTTCATAATAATAGGTTCATCCCATCTCGCTTCGTGGAAATCTCGATTTGTCTTATAATATCCCATCACTATTCCCCCTTTACAATCCGCTTGAGGGCATCACGAAGATGCTCCATCTCTTCTAATGTCGTAATCTCTGATACACAATAAAGTGCACATTGCCCAAGCTCTGGGAAATCATGACTTAAGTCTTTTCCGCCAAATATGTTCTCTTTTAACAATTCTTTATTAATTTCTTCAACCGTCTTTCCAGTCCGGTTAAAATCTATTACAAACTCCTGAAACTTCGCATTTTCAAATCTCTTTGCCCGAACTTTCGGAATCTCATCTAAAATATCCTCCAGATATGCTGCATTCTGAATAATCGTCTCACCGAGTTCGTACATGCCCTGCGGCCCCATACTTGCCAGGTACACACCTGCCGTAATTGCCCAGAGACCTGTTTCTGTTCCAAAATACTCTTTTGCATTCTCACGGCTTCCATGAGAGCTTCGATAATTCATCGCTCTTCCCCATCCATATGTATCTTCTTTCTCTGTCTCTGTAATTCCGTACATATAAGTTGGAAATTGTTCTACCAGATCCATATTCTGATTACATGCAATAAATCCTGCCTGACCACCGCCGAACTGAATGTGCATTCCAAGAGGCTGTATATCTCCACATACAATATCAGCACCCTGATTTACCGGGCTCTCCATAATTCCAAGCGCTGCCACCTCTGTCTGTACAACACAATAAGCTCCTGCATCATGTGCCAGTTTTGCAATTTCTTCTCCTCTTGTCTCAAAGTTACCAAGATAAGTTGGATTTTCAAAAAATACAGCCGCAACATTTTTCTTTGCCAACTGTTCTTTCAACTCTTCCAGATCCATAAGTCCTGTCTCTGGTTCATAAGCTATTTTTCTTACTTCTGCCACATTTCTACAATACTGTACGACCTGTGAATATATTTCCGGATTCATAGTCTTCGGAACAAGAATCACTTTTCCAGCCATTCCTTTTTCTCTGACTGCTCTGACTGCCATACGAAGCGAAGATGCCACTGCCTGACCGCCGTCATAAGTTGTATAACTTACAACATCTGTGTCCAGAAGTTCTCCCATCATGCTTGTATATTCAAAGATTGCCTGCATCTTACCATGATCAGAATATGTATCTCCGCAGTAAGCAGTCAGAAACTCACCTCTGGAATTTATCTCATCGCAAATTGCCGGCACCTGATGTTTGTAACACCCGGCTCCAAGAAAGCTCGTATATTCTTCCGTTGTAATATCACGATTCAAAATTCCCATCACATGTCTTTTCAGTTCATATTCACTTCTGATCGGTTCCGGAATATCTAATCGTTCTTTATACAGCAATTCATCTGGAATTATACTTTTGTAAATGTCTTCTACGCTGTTGATCCCCAATTCATCCAACATTGCCTTCTTATTCTCTGGTACACTATTAGGCATATATGGATGTACAAAACTGTTTTCCACAAGAATCACTCCTTTCATGGCAGTTCACTTATTGATTATCTAAACATTTTTATTTATTTCACCTACAACACATACATTAGTCTTCAAACAGTGGTTACGTCAAGTTATTTTGTTAATTTTTTGATATTTTTGCAATATTTTGCAAAAAATAAAATAAGAAGCCGACCATTTGTCGACTTCTTTAAATATTCCATAATATTCATCTTTACCAAAGGCTATTTGCAGATTCTTTCTTTATCCAACCTTGTAAATAGCAGAATCAGAATTTTTGAATATAATTTTATAATATCCCTTTAAATACTCATCTGCATCTGCATCGCCTGTATCTACATGCATCGGCTGCCCGCCAAGTCCTGCCAGTTTTTCTTTTGTTGCTACAATTTCAATCTGTTCTTTTCCTACTTTTCTGATTACCCGTGGACTAATCTGCTGATTTCCTCTTCCTAACAAAAAACCATTTCCACCAATACAGGTCACCAAAATTTTTATATGACTGTATGAATTGACACAGTCCCACAATTCTCTTTCATTCGCATCTCGAAGTATGATTTTACCATTTCTGATCACATCCACTCCACGGACAGTTCCATGTACGTTCTTTTTCCCAGTATCCTCCTGCTCATCATTTTCACACAATAACTCTTTTATCTTCCAGGTCGTTCCTCCCGGGCCGATAATATAAACCCAGTCCTTTTCCATTCGCAAGATTGCTGCCCTCGCTATTATAGTTGCGGACTCGCCTGACCCCAAATCCAATTCTTTTGCCTTTTGTAAATGTTTTCCATCACTTAATACTTCCAAAAATCCGTACAATTGGGGGCTTACGTTTCTGGAATCTAAATCCTTCTCTTCAATATCAAGAACTTCCCTCATTTCATAAGACATCTCTTTTCCTTCAAGCCACCCTGCCAACATCTCACCTGCCTGATATGGATTACAGGCATAACACGCAGAATACATCTTCACTCCTGCCGGGATTCCAAGAACCGTCACATCTGTACCAACACCTTCACAAATGTCCCTTGCAGTCCCATCTCCTCCACAAAACACGAGAAGATCCACACCCTGTTCTTTCATAATTTGTGCACAAAGCTTCGTATCTTCTGCGCTGCTTGTGTCGACTTGGGGGCATGGCACCACATCACATGGAATTTTAAGTTTCTTAAGCAAAGCTTCTCCCATATCCCCTGGTGCACTTAGGATCGAAATATTTTTCTCTCCCACCGATTCTTTATCTCCTGCAACTAAACTTGAAGTAAGACCTGCAATTTTACTCATACAGATTTCTGCTCTCTTTGGGGCTGTTCTCTCACAGCCTTCCAACAAAAGCTTTTCTATTTTTTTGTAATTGTCACTTCCTTTTAGACCGGCTTTTCCACCAATTCCAGCATATGGATTTAGAATAAAACCTATTTTCTTTTTCTCAGTCTCCATCTTTCCCCCGTGTCGTTGCTGTTTGCCGTAAACTTTTTTATTGCTATATAATTTTAAAACTTTCTTTTATCGTTTTTATCTTATCAAATCAACAAATTCAAGAATGATCTTTACAACAAAAACTCACTCATGACATAGTTGCTGACATCGATTCCACGATTTGTAAGTTTCACAAAGTCTTCGCCATCTTCCAGAAGACCTTTCTGTTCCATGTCTCTTATCACATTTCCATAAACGTTCTCCATGCTCTCACCATACATCTTAAGAAATTCTATTTTTGATACACCTTTCATCATACGCAGCCCGAGGAACATCGTCTCTTCCATCTGTGCAGATACAGTTAACTTTTCTGGCTCTTCTCCATAATTAAATCTACTGTTATTAATCAGTGAAGCAGCTCCGGTTCCAATCCCCAGATATTCTGTTCGCTCCCAGTATCCGATATTATGTCTGCAAGCATATCCAGGCTTTGCATAATTAGAAATCTCATATCTTTCATATCCGTATTTCGAAAGTATTTCTTTCGTTCTCCAATACATCTTACGTTCTGTCTCTTCATCAGGTAATTCGTCTGCATGACGCCCTTTCCCATACTCCTCATAAAATGGAGTACCTTCCTCCACAATCAGACTATATGCAGAAATGTGTTCTGGGGCAAGCTCTGCCACTGTTTTTAAGTTTTCCTCCCAGTCAGTAAGACTTTGTCCCGGAATTGCTGACATCAAGTCAACATTAATATTCTCAAATCCTTCTGCTCTTGCCAGACGATATGTTTCAAGAAATTCTTCATATGTATGAATACGCCCCAGTATCTGAAGTTCTCTATTTTTTGTAGATTGAAGACCAATGCTTAATCGGTTAATTCCACATTTTTTATAACCGGAAAGCTTTTCCCTGTCTACAGTTCCTGGATTCATCTCAACTGTGATCTCTGCATTTTCTTCTACAGCAAATGTATCACGGACTGCTGAAAATATCTGCTGCATCTGAAAAGCTGTCAAAGTAGAGGGCGTTCCCCCACCGACAAAGATACTGATAACACGACAAGCCTTCGCCAGGTGCGCGTATGAGCGAATATCCCGACAAAGGCTTTTCACATAAGATTTCCTCTCATCCGCCGTTGACGGACCTGAGAGGAAATCGCAATATTTACATTTTTTTATACAAAATGGTATATGAATATATAATTCTAATGCTCTCATTATTTGTCATCCAATTTCAGTACACTCATAAATGCTTTCTGAGGAATCTCTACATTACCAACCTGACGCATACGCTTCTTTCCTTCTTTCTGTTTTTCAAGAAGCTTTCTCTTACGGCTGATATCACCACCGTAACATTTTGCAAGCACATCTTTTCGCATTGCTCTTACAGTCTCACGGGCAATAATCTTCCCACCAATAGCCGCCTGAATCGGGATTTCAAAGAGCTGTCTTGGGATCTCTTCTTTAAGCTTCTCGCACATCTTTCTTCCACGTTCATATGCAGTATCTGCATGGACGATAAAGGAAAGAGCGTCTACTTCTTCTTTATTGACCAGAATATCCAGTTTCACAAGTTCAGATCTCTGGTATCCGTCCATCTCATAATCAAAAGAAGCATATCCTCTGGATCTGGACTTCAATGCATCAAAGAAATCGTAGATAATCTCGTTGAGCGGCAGTCTGTAATGCAGAACTGCACGGGTCTCTTCAATATATTCCATGCCAAGATACTCTCCTCGTCTCTCCTGACATAGATCCATAATCGTACCGATAAATTCGGATGTTACCATAATCTCAGCCTTTACCATCGGCTCTTCCATATATTCAATCTCAGAAGGATCCGGAAGATTAGACGGGTTTGTCAGTTCTATGACATCTCCGTTCGTCTTGTATACTTTATAAATAACTCCCGGTGCTGTTGTAACAAGATCAAGATTATACTCTCTCTCCAGACGCTCCTGAATAATCTCCAGATGGAGAAGTCCCAAAAAGCCACAGCGAAATCCAAATCCAAGAGCAATGGAAGTCTCCGGCTCAAACTGCAGGGACGCATCATTTAATTGAAGCTTCTCAAGAGCATCCCGAAGATCCGGATACTTTGCCCCATCCGCAGGATACAGTCCACAGTAAACCATCGGATTCACTTTCTTATATCCCGGCAACGGCTCCTCGCAAGGATTCGCTACATCTGTGATCGTATCTCCTACACGGGTATCTCCGACATTCTTCAAGCTGGCAGTAATATAGCCTACCATACCTGCTTCCAGCTCATCACATGGAATGAATTGTCCGGCTCCAAAATATCCGACTTCAACGACATCTGCCTCTGCTCCTGTCGCCATCATACGGATCTTCGTACCTTTTTTCACGGTACCTTCACGGAGTCTGCAAAATACGATAACCCCTTTATAGGAATCATATAGTGAATCAAAAATCAATGCCTTCAATGGTGCTTTCGGATCTCCGCCCGGTGCCGGGATCTTTTCCACGATCTGCTCCAGAACCTGATCTACATTCAGCCCTGTCTTTGCAGAAATAAGTGGCGCATCATGTGCTTCGATTCCAATGATATCTTCAATCTCTTCAATGACACGGTCCGGCTCTGCACTTGGAAGATCAATCTTATTAATAACAGGCATTACATCCAGATCATGATCCAACGCCAGATATACATTGGCCAGTGTCTGAGCCTCTACTCCCTGAGCTGCGTCTACGACTAAAATCGCACCATCACACGCTGCCAGACTTCTTGATACTTCATAGTTAAAATCTACATGTCCCGGTGTGTCGATCAGGTTAAAGATATACTCTTCTCCGTCTTTTGCCTTATATACTGTACGGACTGCCTGAGCCTTGATCGTGATTCCGCGCTCGCGCTCCAGATCCATATTGTCAAGCACCTGTGCCTGCATCTCGCGGCTCGTCAGAAGCCCTGTCTGTTCAATGATACGGTCTGCCAATGTTGATTTACCATGGTCAATATGAGCCACAATACAAAAATTGCGAATTTTACTTTGATCTATTCCTGCCACTTATCTTCTACCTCTTTATCTCTTTATCTTAAACTTTTTTCTATTATAATGATGTTGGAGTCAAAAGTCCCAACTATGATACCTGCAGATTGTTTCGTGCGATGCACTCCACAATGCTAATGCGCTACTTCTTTGGTGCACTATACTTCACAATGAACAACTCTACACTCATTGTATCACTGAGCCGTCCGGTCTTTACAGCTTCTTCTGTATCTGCCGCTTCTTCCATGATACCTTTTAGTTCTCTCATTGTAAAGCTTCTGCTCTGTTGCATGTATTTTCCTGCCACAAATGGATGAAGTCCCGCTTTTTTTGCGATGGTGCTTTTGTCTGCTCCCTGGTTCATCAGATCTTTCACCTGCAAAAGCAGACGGAATTGTCTCGCCAGCAAATATAAAATCCTCATCGGAGGTTCTTTTAACGCCAACAGATCATAATAATAATCCAAAGCTTTCCTTTGCTGCCTTGTTGCAACTGCTTCAATCATATCAAAAATCTTATTCGTGATCTGCGTCGTACAGATTGCATCAATATCCGCCACCGTAATCTCATTTCTTCCAAGTGTATAAGAAAACAGCTTTTCCATCTCCCGCTCCAGATTCTCCATGTCGGTTCCAGTTCGGGACAACATGTATTCTGCAGTGGACTGCTTAATCTGCCTGCCTTCACGCTTTATATTACCAGCAAGCCACAAAAGCAATGTCTTCTCATCCTGTCTTCCAAGCTCGACCACTCTTCCGGTATCCTTTACGGCCTTATACATCTTACTGCGCTTGTCAACTTCACTCTCCACAAATACAAAGCAGACCGTTTCCGGCATGCTCTTAATATAATCTGCAAACTTTGCATCTGCATTCTTAAATAAGCCAGAATCTTCAATCACAATGAGACGCTTTTCTGCAAAAAATGGCATTGTCTCTGCCAGATCTATAATCTCCGGTACATTGATCCCCTTGCCTTCATAATGCGCATAGTTCACTGTATCACCTTCCGGAAGCACAGCTTTTGTCAATCTGTCACGGTACTGCTTTTTCAGATAAGCCTCTTCTCCATACAAAAGATATGCCTGCTTGATATTCCCTGTTTTCAAATCTTCATTCAGATTCTTCATAAGCTGTCATTTCGCTCCCTTCCTTAAGAGTATACTGAATTTTTCCACCGAATTCAACCGTGATTTCAATTCCTCCACAATTTGCCGTAGCTAAGATTCGGCTGCCGGTTTTTTTTAATCTTTCAATAGTTTCTCTGTGCGGATGCCCATATGAATTCTCTATCCCAGCCGATATGATTGTGTACTTTGGTCTGACTTTCTGAAGAAATGTTTCAGAAGAGGAATTTCTGGAACCATGATGTGCCGCCTTCAATATCTCAAATGCTTTTTCAGGACAATATTTTTCTATAGATTCACAAAGTTTTTCTTCCCCTATACCTTCCACATCCCCGGTAAATAAAAAATCAAATTCCCGGTAACTGACAGATAAAACCATGGAAGCTCCATTACCAGTTCCTCCGGAATAATCACTCCCCGGACAAAGACAGAGGATTTTCATTCCCTGTTTTTCAATCTCCTGTCCTTGCTCCATAACCGCTACCTGCACTCCATTTTCTATTGCATATATTGCTAATTTCTTCAGGCTTTCGTCCCAGACACTTTCTTTTGGAAATACAAGCGTTTTAATCTTCACACCGATTTTCTGCCTCGATATCATTTCTTCAATCCCGTTCGTGTGGTCACTGTCACCATGGGAAATGAACACATAATCCAGTGTCCCGACTCCTTTCGATAACAGATATGGCTCGATCCTGTACTGCCCGACATTCTTCACATCACTGCTCCCTCCGTCAATCATACAGGTCATACCTCCGGGACTCTTTAAAAATATTCCATCACCTTGACCCACATCCAACACCGTCACTTGCATCTGCGACAAACTATCAAAACGGTGAAGCAGAACAAATAATCCCAAAGCACATAACATTCCTGTCAATGTATTTCCACGTTTTCTTTGTTTTCTTTGTTTTTCACATTTCTGAGCTTCATTGCGTTCCTGCCCTTTCTCATACTCTTTTTCCTGAGTATGTTTCTTTTCATAGTAGTGTATAACACATATGACCACTACACAGCCGTAGTAGAACAATATCTGCCAGATCTTAATTCTTCCAATAACAACTCTTGCCCCAGGAAGTTCCAAAAAAAACTCACAGCATCTTTCATAAATCGTCAGAATAAAACCACAGATTCCCAGCATACACTTTCCTGGAATCTTGAACATACCAGAGCACAACATACATATAAAACTTCCAGTAATTCCCAGGCTCAGCAAAATTGTCATGAGCGGAATTACAAACAGATTTAAAAATGTTGCATAGAGTGGAAATTCATAAAAAAAATACAGAACAATAGGTAAAAGAAATAATTGCATTTCTATGTTGCTTATTATCATGCTTTTTATTTGTATTATCCAAGCCTTATTTTCTCTGTTTTTCTGAATGTCTATCTCTGTTCTTGTTTTTGCTTTCTCCATCTGTCCGGCTGGCATTATAACCACCACTGCAAATACTGCAAAAAATGACAGCCAGAACGCCCCGTCGTAAATACTGAGCGGCCGCCAGATGAGTACTACTGCCACTGCCACAGAAAGAGCCGTCACACTGTCATAATGTCTCCCCGCGATTTCTGCACCTACCCGGAACAAATACATAATACCGGCACGAATCACAGATACTGTAACCCCAATCATCAATACATAAAGAAAGAAAAAGAATATGCCTCCGATTCCTCCTATCGTATAACTTCCTGTCAGTTTTCTAAGTAACTGATAAATTCCGATCCCGATTACCGACAGGTGCAAACCGGAAATTGCCAATATATGTCCGATTCCGTTCACCTGATATAATTTTTTTATCTCTGGGTCCATCTGGGATTTTTCTCCAAGAAGTATGGCGCTTAAAATACTACCGTTTTTCTCTCCCGCCTCACTCAGTAATATATTTCTACAATGCACTCGTATATTCTCCAATACATTTTGTATCCGTTTTACTGTGTGATCTGTTATTTTTAAAGTTTCACTCCATACTTTTCCGTGAATATTCTGCCTTTGATAATAGGCTTTCTGATCAAAATTCCCCGGATTACGTGCAGTTTCAAAAAAACTAAGCTTCCCTTCCGCCTCCACCTCATTTCCAATCTGTATCTTATTTTTCTTCTCATCATAAATGAGCATTCTGGATTCTTTTATAAATGATTGCTGACTTTGTTGATTTTGTTGACTCTGTTGATCTTTCTGAAAATAGACAGAACATTTTTTCAGATACAATATCTGATACTTTTCTTTTTCTTCTTTTTTATATACCTGGCCCCTGACAATCAGCCAGTCATCTTTTTCTCCATATTGTTCAACAGGAGAAGGGCGAAGCTCTGGCACGAACTTCGCACCCGCCCCGGCTGTCAGGACTCCGATTAAAATTGCGATCACCAGGCATAAACTGCATAGTGGTCTGTTTTTCAAATGATTAATCCTCCACAATATCTTCCCGCTCTGTAAGCGGCTGGCTAAGATCCACCTGTTCCTGATACTTAAGATTTGAATCTCCATTAACCAGAATCTGTACTTTTGATGCACTTCCTCCTCGAATTATAGAATTTACGATAGAATAAATAGTAACTTCCGGCTGTATATCTGTCATATTCAAAAATCCATTATCAAAATTCACATAACATACATCGTCTTTCACAGACACACCCAGAAGCACCGTATCCATAGGAATGACCTTCTTATAAGTTTCTGCGGAAGGTCCTTTCATCAGTTCTTCTACAATCAGCTTCTCTTTCAATGTATTGCTGTTGTACCGGACATGTTCTGTCTCAGTCACAAGCTTATCTCCCTCACTGTTTGCAAAATACAATTCAAGATCTACACTTTGATATGTATGAAGTGTGGAACCTATATTCTGAACAAAATATTCGTCATTCATAGCTCCGATTTCGTTACCATTCGCATCACACAACGGATCCCCACCAATATATAATTTTACAGAATCAACCCCATCAATCTGTATCAGTGACTGAACCAGTGACGCACGAAAAAGAAGTTCCGGCACTTTTTTCACATTTTTATATTCCTGATTAAAAGATATCCCCAGTCGTCCATTTGTAAGTTCCCATTTTTCCACTTTTATCTTTTTGGGAAATGTACTCTTTACTTCTACATCTTCTGGATTTTTCTTCAGTTCTTTTAGCATAGATTCAATCTTCTCTTCCGTAGTATCCCCTTCTATTTGAACTTTTTCCTGTTCCAGTGCCTGGGTCTGTACATTTACATAATACAGTTCATAAGTTTCCTCACCCGTATCATTTTTCTTACAGGACATAAGGAGAGCCACGCATATAAGAATCCCTAACAAAGCTGTAAATTTCCTTCGTTTTTTCATACTGCCTCTCCTTTCTATGACACGTAAGTCAATGGAATTTTCACTGTAAATGTTGTTCCTTTTCCCGGCTGACTGTAAACCTTAATCGCACCTCTGTGCATAACAATTGCACTTCTTGCAATCGCAAGTCCAAGTCCGGTTCCTCCGATTTCTCTGGAGTGAGACTTATCTACCCGGTAGAATCTCTCAAAAATATGATCTGTCTCCTCCGGTGCGATTCCAATGCCGGAATCAGCCACTTCAATATAAAACAACTTGTGATCTGCATTTAACGCCACATGCACCCAGCCATTTTCCTGATTATATTTAATCGCATTTTCCACCAGGTTTGTGATTGCAAGCGATAATTTTACTTCATCTACCTCCGCAGTCACCGGTCGGAAACTTTCAAACACCACCTCTATATTATTTTTTGCCGCAATTGGACGAAGCTGTTTTAATATTCTTTCCACAAGAGTATTAATGTTCACGGAAGAAATATTCATCGTATCCGCTGTTTTGTCCATTTTAACGAGAGATAGAAGATCATTAATAATCTTGTTCTCACGCTCTATTTCTTCTGACAAATCCCCCATAAACTCCTTGTACAACTCCACCGGAACATCTTCCTGTGTCAGCAATGAATCTGATAATACCTTCATAGACGTAAGTGGTGTTTTCAATTCATGAGACACATTTGACACAAATTCTGTCCTTGAATCATCCAACACCCGGAGTCTTCCCAGCATTTTATTAAATGCTTCTGTCATCTGTCTCGTCTCTGTATATGCATTTTCATGGAGCATACTTTCATCATAGCCTGCCGTTGCATTTTCCAGTGATCTGGTAATTCTGATGAATGGCCGGACCATAAGCTTACTGAATACCAGTGCTATAAGCACCCAGATGATCAGGATTACGCCTCCTACTGTTCTGACACTTGACCGAAGTTCATGAAGTGTATCTACGATCGTATCTGTGGACACACTGACTAACATAACGCCCTTTACTTCATTGGTCTGTGAATCAGCAATCGGTGAAGTCACTTCAATATAGCGGTTCCCTGAATCATAATGGCTAGTTCCCTGCCCTTTTAAACACTGAATCACATCACCTGAAACAATGGTCTTTCCATCGTCCATTCCATATGTATCTTCCATAATCTGAAAATTATCATCGATCAACATCACCCGACCATTGTAAATATTTGTCAACTGGTCGAGTTCTGTCTTTATAAATTCTGAATTTTTTCCCTTCAGGTCACTGCTGTCACCCAATTGATTGCATAGAATTGTACATTGACTCTGAATCTCGGCAGTGCGTACATTCACTGCCCTTTTTTCATAAGTACTAAGGAGTACCCCTTCAATGATCAGCACCGGAATGATCCCTGCCAGAATGATCAGGGATCCAATCTGAAACCTGAGACTCCCTAGTCTGCTTCTTTTCAAATACTTCTTAACCCCTAAAATAATAACCAACTCCCCACTTCGTATGTACATACTTCGGATCACTCGGATTCTTTTCTATCTTCTCCCGAAGTCTCCGGATATGTACATCGACAGTTCTTGCGTCACCGGGATACTCATATCCCCATACGATATTCAGAAGATTCTCTCTGCTATAGACTTTATCCTGATTCATTGCAAGAAGCTCCAGAAGATCAAATTCCTTTGCTGTCAGATTCACTTCCCGTTCTCCGATCACAACTCTTCTTCCTTCGCAGTCGATTTTCATATCGCCTTTGACGATCTGTCTTCCTTCCGGCCGTTCCTCTGTCTGTCTTTCGGTTCTTCTCATGATTGCCTTGATTCTTGCCTTCACTTCCAGAATGTTAAATGGCTTCGTGATATAATCATCTGCACCATATTCCAGTCCAAGGATCTTGTCCATATCCTCGCCTTTTGCTGTCAGCATCACAATTGGCACATCAGAAAATTCACGTACCTGCTGACACACCTGAAATCCATCCAGTTTAGGCAGCATCACATCCAAAAGAATAATGTTATACTTATTCTCACGGATCAGTTTCAATGCTTCCTCACCGTCATAGGCACAGTCCACATCCATACCATCTTGTTCCAGACTGAACCTTATTCCCTTCACAATCAGTTTTTCATCGTCTACTACTAATACTTTTCTGCTCATTGCCAGTCTCCCCTGTCAAATCTTAATCTGATCTTTTAATTTCTGAAAGGTCCCCTTTTTGATTCCTTCTACTTCCATAAGCTCTTCTATCGAGCGGAATTCGCCATGTTCTTCCCGGTATTTTAAAATTGCCTGTGCACGCACATCACCAATTCCATTTAACGTCAGCAATTCTTCTTTTGAAGCTGTATTCAAATTAACTTTTCCGTCATCCTGCCCGGATACATTTTCCACAACCTGCACACTGGATGTCTCATCACTCTCAGATGCATTTCTGGTTGACATAACTTTTCCGGAATCTACCTCTTCCTGTGACGGAACATAAATCTGCTGTCCGTCCTTTAGAAGCTCAGCCTGATTCAGATAAGAAAAAGCGGCAGTTGTAGTCATACCTCCTGCTGCCTCTATCGCTTCAAAAACTCTGCTATCCTGTTGTAATTCATAGACTCCTGGCTGATTTACATAGCCGCACACATGTACATACAGCTTCTTTGGTCTATCTTCTGTGTCAGGCACCGCATCATCTTTCTTCTTAGCAGTGTCTTCTTCCTTCACTTTTCCGACATCTTCTGTGGTATCTTCTCTTGAGTCTTCCGGTGTACTTTCCGGTTCTTCTTCCCTGACAGACACCGTCTTAAGCTCTGTCTCCTGTGACTTTTTCTGGCAGCCCACACAAAATACCACGCACATAATTACAACCACGCTTCTTATAAAATACCTGTAATTCCACCTTGTCCTACTCATATGTCCTCCTTTGTAATTCTCATACAAAGTGGCTTGTACCCTCAAAATGTAAGACAGTTTTATTGTACTATCTCCATTCCAAAATTGCAACTGCGATCCGCCAAAGAGATGCAAAATGAGATGCGAAATCACTTCTATTATTTCCACTGAAAAATTGCAATTCCGATCAGTGCTATCCCCATGCCGATTACTTTTCTCCATTCCAGAGGTTCTTTATCAACCCCAAACAATCCGAGAAGTTCAATCCCATAAGCTACGATCAACTGTGCGATAACGATCAGTAATGCTGCTTTTGCCGGGCCAAGCTGGTTCATTGCCCGAATTACTGTAAGTGTAATTCCAGCCCCGATCACTCCTCCTAAAAGCAGATATCTGGGCTCTACTTTCATAAGTACCATCGGATTATCTCTACCTGCAATCAGCCAGGCAATCAGACAGACGGCAAATGCAGTAAGCTGCACCCATGCATTGCCAACCCACATACCTGTCGTCTTGGTAACTTCTGTATTAAAAACACCTTGTATACTCATCAATGCCCCTGATAAAAGAGCAATAAAAAAACCGACCATTGTGATACCTCCTTACCTGTCGTAATTAGTATATCCGTGCGTCGGTTTTTATATTCCTTTTTATAAATGTCAGATACATTTCATGATGCCTGCGGATTGCTCCACATTTTTTCACTCTGCTATTATTACAGAACCTTTTTCAAAATCTCCAGCATCTCATCTACATGCTCTTTTTCAATCACAAGCGGCGGAACCAGGCGAAGTACATTCCCCTTTGCACTGATAATAAGAAGTCCTTCTTTCAGTGCCTCCGAGCTAATCTCTCCTACCGGCTTCTTAACCTTAATCCCCTGGATAAGTCCAATTCCTCGTCTCTCCAGAACTGCGTCATTTGCTGCAACAAGTTCATCCAGCTTTTCTGTCAGATACGCGCCAATCTCACGCACATGAGCTGTGAGATCATATTTTTCAAATAACTCCAGCGTCTTGGCAACTGCTGCACACGCCAGCGGATTTCCACCATAAGTTGTTCCGTGATCTCCCGGCTCAAGAGAATATTCTGCCACTTCTTTTGTCATGGCAAATGCTCCTACCGGAACTCCATTTCCAATTGCTTTTGCCATCGTCATGATGTCCGGTTTTACACCATATCCCTGCCATGCAAACATAGAACCTGTACGTCCCATACCACATTGAATCTCATCACAAATCAGAAGAATTCCTTCTTCATCACAAATCTGGCGGAGTCCTTTCATAAATTCATCAGTAGCCGGAGTGATTCCGCCTTCCCCCTGAAGAGCTTCCAGAATAATTGCGCATGTCTTATCACTTACCAGTGCTTTTACACTGTCAAGGTCATTATATTTTGCAAATTTCACGCCCGGTATCAGTGGCTCAAATGGCGTTCTGTAATGCTCTGTTCCGGTAACAGACAATGCTCCCATACTTCTTCCATGAAAAGAATCTTCCATAGCAATGAACTCATAACGTCCGGTACCCTTTTTGTAAGCATATTTTCTGGCAGCTTTTAATGCACCTTCAATTGCCTCTGTACCACTGTTAGTAAAAAATACTTTATCCATCTCACATGCTTTCAAAAGTGCTTTTGCTGCTTTTCCGCAAGTTGTATTATAGTATAAATTCGAAGTATGTGTCAGAAGATCGATCTGATTTTTTAATGCAGTCTTATACTCTTCATTACTGTATCCAAGTCCACATACCGCAATTCCTGCCGCAAAATCCAGATACTTCTTTCCTTCTGTATCATAAAGATAAACACCCTTACCATGATCTAAGACAACCGGAAAACGGTTATATGTATGGACCAGTTCTGAGTTTGTCTCTTCCATATATGTATTTGTCTGATTATTCTCCATCATAATACCTTCTCTCACTGTCATTTAAAATAGCTGTACCAATTCCTTTGTTTGTAAAGATTTCAAGCAGCAGGCAGTGTGGAATTCTTCCATCCAGAATATGAACCCTGGATACCCCACTCTCAATAGCCTCGATACAGTTGTTGATTTTTGGAAGCATTCCGCCACCGATATATCCATCTCCCACCAGCTTATGAGCCTCTGATACTGTCAGTTCAGAAATCAGTGTGGATGAATCCTGTGGATCCTTATAGACTCCTTCAATATCTGTCAGAAATGCAAGCTTCTCTGCTTTCATAGCTTTTGCAATCGCACATGCTGCATCATCTGCATTAATATTGTATGTATTGTTGTCATCGTCCAGTCCTACCGGGCAAATGATTGGAAGAAAATCTTTTTCCAGAAGATCGTAAAGAATATCTGCATTTACATTTGTCACATCACCGACAAATCCGATATCTTCACCATTTGCATATTTTTTCTTTACAGAGAGAAGTCTTCCGTCTTTTCCACTGATGCCGATTGCGCGGACTCCCAGGCTCTCTACAAGCTGAACAAGACTTTTATTTATGTGCGCGGTGATGGTTCTGGCCTTGGCCATGCGGGTACTTCCTGTGTTTATCCAAAAACAGCAGTTGGATACCTTTGCCACGGAGTTGGTAAGGGAGGCGGAGGTTTCCGGGCGGATCGGTTCCGAAACTGACCGACGTGCGGCTATCCTGTCAGATCAGACAGGCCTTGATCCGGATATTGAATGGTCGGATGGCGGAAGGATCCAGCTGAATGATGATATTACCGTCACACTGACGTTGGAGACAAATATCGGGCTATTTGGAGAATTCGCTTCCTTCCCAATTATCCTGCGCTCTCAGGCAACAGGAAAATCCGAAGTCTACTGGAAGTGAGGTGGCCATTTGAGAAGAAAAATCAGGAATATCTTAAAAAGTGAGCGGGCTGCGTCCTTTCCGATGACGATTGGAATCGTGCTGGCACTGATCATTCTGCTGTGCGGCATCAGCGAATATTTCCGCCTGCAGGTTATTGCAGCGGGTGTGCGGGAAGCTGTGGAGGATGCCATCATTTCTACAGTAAATGATAATTATGCCGGCGTCTATCATGGAGTTCGGGAAGGATATTCCGGAAATTACATGCCATTTGGAACGGAAGGCTGGGAGGAAACGCTGGATGTGGGGGATATCTATGGATATCTGGACGATACCATTGGTACGACCTTACAGGGAGGCCGACATGTAAAATACGGGGATGACGGGAATCAGGAGTTGGAGTTTGCCATTGATCGTCTGGATGTTACGATACGCAATGCACCATTGGCCCCATCGGATCCGGAGAATGCACAGCGGTTTGAAGCGGATGCCCTTGTGCGGCTGGAGGTTCCGGTACGGTTTGGAGGAAGGCTCTTTCCCTCTATGTTCATTACCTTGAAGGTACAGGCGGGCTATATTGAGGTGTTTTAAACAATGAAAGACCGGCAGAATTGTTGGAATCGTAGATTTTAGAAGAGAATGCGAAAGTCAGATAGACTTGTGAACAAGCATACCGTATTGTGTTAGATACGATACGGAAAACGGTAAAGGAGGCTTAGAACATTGAAACTGACAGAAAAGACAAAAAGGTATCTGGCAGTCGGCGGGGGGAGTATGATCTGCATTGCGCTGATTACAGTAATCAGCCTGCAGTTTGGGAAAACTTCTTCAGGAGAGGATGTCCTGCCGGAAGAAACCTCGATGGTAACAGAAATCGTTGTAGATTCCGGTATCGTTCAAACGGAAGAAGCGAAAGCAGATATCGAGCAGGATATAAAGCCGGAAACGGATCGGATAACAGACACCATAAAGGAAACCGAGGAAACAGTTCACCCCGTAGACAGCCGCCCTGCGCAGACAGACCAAACGGAACAGAGTATCCAGCCGGATGTGATCAGACCGGAAGCGCCAAGTGAAGATGTGCTTACGAATCCGACACAAATGCCGGATGGAACCAAGGTGGAATCACCTCCCGTGCCTGTGGAGCATGATGCGGTTGTGACACCTACGGAGCCGGCAGCAAAGCCGGATGAGCCGCAGGCGGGGGATACTAAGAATGGGCAGATTTATATTCCGGGCTTTGGCTGGGTCCAGAATAATGGCGGCGGAGGATCCGGCACGGTTGCTGAGGATATGTATGAAAACGGAAATAAGATCGGGATCATGGACTGAGAACCAAATGAACCGAATCAAAAGGAAGAAGCATCGCGGAGACGCGGTGTTTTTTCGTGGAAAGGAGCAGCTCTTTGAAGCGAAAATTTGGCATTTTTCTTGTTCTGGCGATACTCTCATCCCTGCTGTTTGTACTGCCGGCCTATGCGGTTGGGGAAGGAAACCTTGATGGAGGCGGCGGAAGCATGGGGCAGGGAACCACGCAGAATTTTTGGTCGCCGGGAAATGAAGGAGTACGGGTAACGGTCGTTCGGACAGAGGGAAGGGAGCCGGTAACCAGACCAATCGACCTGACCAATAAGCAGCCGGCCATTGTGTATTCATTTGGGAAAGAGTGCAAGATCTCATATAATAACGGGACAGCGCTGGCAGTCAACACGGCCCCATATGAGTATGTCAATCCTGCGCAGGCCC
>OGYI01000551.1_pt1 | contig 46318 bp, 47 predicted proteins | sample 1576521 | NCBI WGS metagenome assembly OGYI01 (sample SAMEA3541484, study PRJEB24748) | human gut metagenome | biome: human gut; feature: human-associated habitat; material: faeces | place: China | collected 2012
ATTATGCGGTGCGTGACCTGCTGACCTACCATGACGCAGAGCGTACCGCTTTTGATATTATCAACCGCTATATGCGATTCGCTGACAAGGAGGTGGACAAGCGACGCAGCGAATGGAAAACCAATGAAAGATGGGCGTACTTTATCGGTTCTGATCGTGGGCGTTTGAAATTAACGACCAAACCAGAACCGTACACGCTCACACGGACGCTGAACTGGATAATCAGGCAGGTTGCCCCGACTTGGAAAGTCTTGCAGCAGATAGACTATACCAACGGAACAACGTATCTCAAAGATATTTTGAACCATGCAAAGCTCACAGAGCGTCACAAAAAGCTGATTGAACAGCAGACAACTTCCACAGAAAAAATCACAACACAGGAGGAATGACAACATGAAAAGCATTTTATTTGACCTGTTCCTGTTCTTACTTGGAGCAGGCTTTGGCGTAGTTACCATGTGCTTTATGCAGACAGCAAAAGCCGCAGACAGAGAAATTGAAATGATGGAAAGGAGAAAGAAATAATGAATTTTGGACAGAACTTATACAACTGGTTTTTATCTAACGCACAGTCCCTTGTGCTTATGGCAATCGCTGTTATCGGAGTGTATCTCGGATTTAAGCGAGAGTTTTCCAAACTTATCAGGTTCTTGGTGATTGCTTTAATCGCTGTCGGCTTGGTGTTCAATGCCGCTGGCGTAAAAGATGTGCTGTTGAACTTATTCAATAAGATTATCGGAGCGTAACTCAATTAGAACTCTTTTGTAAAATGCTTTGCTAAATGATATAATATCATTAGTAGAATCTTACATATTCGAGAGGAGAATACTAATGGCAAAGAACAAAAAAAGTCCGAAAATGATGAAAGTGGTTTATTTTGATGAAACAGCGGCAACGGACTATATTACTATACAAAACGGTGGACAAATTGACTGGACAACCACAGAAAATAAAGAAAGATTAGCAAAAATTATTGCCGAAATTGATGTACAAGCTAAAGGCGGATTTAATTTATTTTCATTTATCAAGTCTTCGGTATCTGGAAATACCAATGCAAACTTTGATGCAAACACTAGCAAGTTAATAAAAAGTACAGTTACCAATACTCTTCTAACAGATTATATTTCAATGGCAAGTGAAGATAAAAATATTCAACAATTCCATAATGATGGTGTTTATGCTCCAGAAAATTCTATTTCTATGTATAGGATGTATAGTTCATATCTAAATATTGTACCTAAAGAGCAAATTCCTATAGACCTTGAGGGACTTAATAATGCTCTTCTTGGTGAGAGAGGATATTATCAAATGCTTTTAAATAGTGAAAAAGAGCCTTCTTGTGTTTTGAGGTTTAATATAAACGCATTTAAAAATGATTATAGCTTAGCTGATTTATCGAAAATGAATTTATCGTATTTTGGTGTCAAAGTGGGGCAATGTACGAAAGAACAATTATCTTTAGAAAAGGAATTTGAAATAAAATCATCAACTAATATACCTAATGTTAAGGAAATTGTAACTGGAGAAATAAGTGAGTCCTCGATAAAATACTTAGATGTTTTTGATATTGTATTGGCGGGGGTGATGAGTATTGAATAAAGTAATTATATATTATGGTTCAAAGGAAAAATTCAATCGAATCATTCCAAAAGAATATAGAAATTTAACTGATTTAGTTTATGAATCGGATAAAGACGGAAAGACCATGAAATTAGTAATACCAAATCAAAATGGTGACTATCCGAAAGAAGACAAGGAAGAAAAAATTTATGTAAAAAATTTTGTGATAAGTTCAGATGAATATGCTGGAGTTCGAGAACATGTTATTACAAATTTTATAAACTTTCTTGCTAAATTTGACGTAGAAAATTTGTATATTCAGAACCCACCACTACAAATAAGTGAACAAATTCTTAGATTATATCCAAATGCAGACGTGAAATATCAAAGATATAAACGGCTGACAACTTCTCATTTACTCAAAATAAATGAAGAATATGACAATAAAATTATAGGGCAGGAAGATGTTAAACTTGAATTATTGCAAGCTCTTTTCCCCCTTACTATGAAGTACAGACAAAAACCTGTAGTTTTATTATTTTATGGTAAATCGGGAATTGGTAAGACAGAAACAGCAAAATATATAGCTAAGATTATAGGTGAACCCATATTTAGAAAACAATTTTCTATGTATCAAAACAATCAATTTGCTACATATTTATTTGGAGGTGCGCATTATGAAAAAAGTTTTGCAAAAGATTTATTAGATAGAAAGTCTAATGTTTTATTGCTTGATGAGTTTGATAAAGCACATCCCTCTTTTCACAGTGCATTTTATCAACTTTTTGATGAGGGTATTTACGAAGACCAGAATTATTATCTAACACTAAAGAAATCTATTATAATATGTACTTCAAATTATACAGATTTAAAAGACATCGAAGAGAATTTAGGTAGTGCGATTTATAATCGTTTTGATAAGATTATTCACTTTGAAGATTTAAGTGTTGAATCAAAAATAAGGATTGGACAAATGGCATTCGAAAAATATGAAACAAATTTCAAACATCGTTTGGACAAGACAACAAAGGACAGATTAGAAAAATCATATATACAATGCGATAATGTTCGACAAATACATCATATTATTGAGAATACTTTTGCACTATCAGTAATTTTAAGCAAAACAAAAAAATAGGCATTTGAAGCAGTAAATCTTAACGGTTTGCTGCTTTTTTCATGCAAAATTTTAAGACAAGAGGACAACATGAAGACAGATATTTTCGAGGATATGAAAGACTGGGTCGGCTGCAAATACATTTCCGACCTGCCCTACCGCAAACGTGAGGTATGGGAAATCATCAAGCAGCACTCGCCGCTTGCCTATCCAGAGGAACAACTGGAAAAATTCTGCCATTATGTGTTCGGTGTAGATTACGCTGTCATAATGGGAATACTGGAAAACAGGAAAGGAAGTGATAAACCTTGTATGAAATGCGAATCTATCTTTTAAACAATACCCAGCCTTACCGTGACGACGAGGACGAGGGTTACACTGGCGGCTGGTTCAACTGCCCTGTGGACTTGGAGGAAGTCAGAGAAAGACTGGGCGTTGAAAATGAAGAACAGTTAGAGATAGCTGATTATGAGCTGCCTTTTGAGGTACACAGTGAAATGCCCCTGTGGGAAATCAACGTAAAATGCCGCATGGTACAGGAAATGGAGGGTACGCCTATCGGCAACGAAATGAAGTCCATCATACAGAGATGGTTTTACGGGTTTGATGAATTTATCGACCATAAGGACGAAATACGCTATTATGACATGGCTGACGGTGCGGCACTGGCAGAATACCTTATCTGCGAGGAATGTATCTTCGGTGAGATTCCCCACGAACTGCAAAAGCACATTGATTACCGTTCCTACGGAAACGAGCTGGAAATGCAGGACAGATACCTGTTTACACCCAGCGGCGTATTCCGCTATCAGTAAAGGGGTGATGTGATATAGAAGAAATGCGAATCTATATCGCCAATCTTGGGAAATACAACGAGGGTGAGCTTGTGGGCGCATGGTTTACGCTGCCCGTCGATTATGACGAAATGGCGGAGCGTATCGGTTTGAATGAATTTTATGAAGAATATGCTATCCATGATTATGAGCTGCCCTTTGAGATTGACGAATACACGCCGATTGAGGAAGTCAACCGCCTGTGTGAGATGGTGGAGGATTTACCAGAGGATATACAGGACGAACTTTCTGAACTGTTATGCTGTTACAGCAGCTTGGAGGAACTTTGCGAACACGCCGACGAGATTATCCACTATCCCGACTGCAACGATATGACAGACGTTGCCTATTATTTTATAGATGAATGTCAAAGTCTTGGAGAGATACCAGACAGGTTAAGAAATTACATAGACTATGAATCCTATGGGCGTGACCTTGATTTAGAGGGGCGTTTTGTCGTTACCAATCATGGCGTGTTTGAATGTCCCTATTAACAAAATATCAACGCAACGACCAGTGAGAACCACTGGCATTTTTTATGCAGCAGCTTGTGAAAACAGGCTGCTGTTTCCATTTAGAAAAGAAAGGAGCTTTGAACATTGAAGAAAATCAAAAGCTATACAAGCATATGGCGCGTGGAGAAAGTCATTTACGCTATCAACGACTTTCAGCTCCCGTTCCCCCTCACGTTCAGTCAAATGGCATGGTTCGTGGTGATTCTTTTTGGGGAGCTACCGCCCTTTTCCTTGATTGACGGTGCGTTCCTCAAATACTTTGGAATCCCCGTGGCTTTTACTTGGTTCGTGTCGCAAAAGACCTTTGACGGGAAAAAGCCTTTTGGATTCCTAAAGTCCTGTGTCAGCTTTCTGCTGCGACCAAAAGTGACCTATGCTGGAAAGGCGGTTCGGCTGAAAAAAGAAACATTCAATCCCGTGATTACAACAGTTAGGAGTGTGATATATGTTCCCGATTAAGTATATTGAAAACAATCTGGTATTCAACCATGACGGCGAGTGCTTTGCCTACTATGAGCTGACACCTTACAATTATTCGTTCCTGTCACCAGAAGAAAAGTACATGGTGCATGACAACTTCCGACAGCTTATCGCACAGAACCGTGTCGGAAAAATCCATGCTTTGCAGATTGCCACAGAGGACAGCCTGCGTGCGGTGCAGGAGCGTTCCAAAAAAAGGAATCACAGGGCGACTTCGTGATGTTGCCTGTGCAAAGATAGATGAACAGACAGAGGCGTTAGTAGAGATAATTGGGGAAAATCAGATTGACTACCGCTTTTTTCTTGGATTCAAGCTGCTGGAAAGCAAAATCTCACGCCGCTTTCAGTTCCGCAGGCTGGATAAGAACAACTTCGGCTATCTCTTGGAGCATATCTACGGAAATACAGGCATTGCCTACAATGATTATTCCTATGAGCTGCCTGTAATATAAATGCTAATATAAGAATGTACAGAAATGATCATTTAAAAATGTACAAAATCACATTATAATAAATTCTCTACGGAGGAATTATTATGATATATACACCAAAGATTACTAGTGACATTCAGATCAATTCTTTAAGGGATCTGGTAAAACTAAAACCTTTTTTGGAGGACAGTACATTGAAAATTAATAAAAGTCAGATTGCCAGAGAGCTTGGAAAAGACCGACGGACGGTTGATAAATATCTAAAAGGATATGAAAAACCAACAGCCCGCAGGCGTTCATCTTGCATTGATGATTATTATGATATCATCAAAGATCTTCTTTCCGATGAAAACCAGCAGACTTTCTATTATAAACGTGTTTTATGGCAATTCTTAAAAGATAATCATGGGCTTTCCTGTGCCCAGTCAAGTTTCCGCAGATACATCAGCCAGCATTCGGAATTCCAGTCTTATTTTGAACGAAGGCAGAAACGACATATCAAAAAAAAATCTCATCTGCGTTTTGAAACTCCTCTTGGGAAACAGGCACAGCTGGACTGGAAAAAATCCATAAAGTTTCTGTTAAAATCCGGTGAATGGATCGATATCAACATCTTTGTGTTGCTGCTGTCATCATCTCGGTTTCGTGTTTACAGATTATCATTATCGAAAACACAGGATATCTTATGTTCCTTTATCGATGATGCCTTTGAAACATTCGGTGGAGTCCCTGAAGAACTTCTGACAGATAACATGAAGACGGTCATGGATCAACCACGGACTGCTTACAGTAAAGGAAAAGTGAATCCACGCTTTGCCCAGTTTGCTTCAGATTATGGATTTAAGGTACGACCCTGTATTTGCTGCACGGCCTCAGACAAAAGCAAAAGTAGAAGCTCCGATGAAACTGCTCGATGAACTCTATGCTTATAACGGACTTCTCGATTATCATGAGCTCAATCAACTGGTCCATAAACTGAATGAACGGATCAATCATGCGGTACACCCAGGAACCGGAAGGATCCCTGTGATGTATCTTCAAAAAGAAAAGGCTCACTTATCACCACTTCCACGCAATGTGATAAGAAAGCCTTATCAGATGATCCATACAACTGTAAAAGTGAATTCATCCTGTATGATCACTTATCGTTCCAATCAATATTCCGTACCACCAAAATATCTTGGAAAACGTCTGGTATTACAGGTATATGATAATTATCTATATGTGTATTATAACACAGAACTGATCGTGATACATCCGATCAGTGCAAAAAAACTTAATTATACACACGATCATTATGTTGCTATCAGTAAACAGACGTTCAAAGAGCAGACAATGGATATTGAAAAGATCGCAAAAGAAAACCTGACACAGATAGGAGCAATGTTTAAAAATGAATAGCACATATGTACAATTAAAGAAAAACCTTGAGTATCTGAAATTGAATCAGATGGATCTCCATCTTGATGAAGTGATCGATCTGATCACTTCGTCACCATTATCATTTACGGAAGGTCTCTGTAAACTAACGAATTATGAGATTGATTTTAAAGAAGCAAACATGATCCGTTCCATGGTAAAAGTCGGAGCTTTCCCTCATCAAAAAGGGATCAGTGACTTTGATTTTGAATTTCAGCCATCCGTCAATCCGGAAGAGATCAAGGATTTTGCAACTTTAAGATTTCTGGAAAATGCTGAAAACATCGTGTTTTTAGGTCCGAGCGGAGTAGGTAAGACACATCTTGCCACTGCGATTGGAGTAACTGCAGCAAAAAAACGTTACAGTACATATTTTATCAAATGCCATGATCTGATCATGCAGCTAAAAAAAGCAAAACTGGAGAATCGTCTAGAAGCAAAATTAAAACACTTTTTCAAATATAAGCTGCTGATCATTAATGAGCTTGGTTATCTTCCGATTGAAAAAGATGATGCAAAGCTGTTTTTCCAACTGATTGACAAGCGATATGAAAAAAGAAGTACGATCATTACCACAAATATCAACTTTAATTCATGGGATGATGTATTTTTTGATCCAGTGATCGCAAATGCGATTCTCGACCGAGTGTTACATCATGCACATGTGGTAAATATCACAGGAAAATCTTATCACTTAAAAAAATATACCGATCAAGAGGAAGAATAGCAAAAATGTACATTCTTAAATGATCAAAAATGTACATTTTAATGTTGACATTTATACATAGAAAATTGTATTATAAAATAAATAATATATTAAATATATAAAGTATATAGTTAAACGTAAATTAACATAGTATTTATGAAATTAGAAAATAAAAAGGGGGGTTACGAAAAATAAGAATCGGTAAAAATCCATACAATGAAGAAAATCCTGGATTATATTGTATGGAAGAAAAAGGGGTAACATAAACATAGAAGGTATTAAAGTAAATAAAGGAGGAATATGATCAAATCTAAACCAAAAATGATTGTAGCGTTTTTATTAATGAGTGCAATATTAATGATGTCTATTCAAACAAGTATGGCAACGGAAAAAGATATTATGAGTAACGATGTGATAAAACAAGCATTTGATAATAACGTGAATAAAATAAGTTGTATTCCAGAAACTATAGAAACGATAGAGGTACATGTAAACTTACAGCTGGGGGAACATATACTATGACAGGAACTAAGACTATATCGTTACCATGATATATGGCTATGAGGAGGTGTTCATATGTCAACAAAAAATAATAAGCTTCGATTTATTGATGAAGAAAAAACAAAGGAATTACAAAAAGATTGGAAAGGATATGGAAAATCTCAAGTATTATTTGGAATTGTGGTTTTTGTGATTTTTGTGTTATCAGTATTATATTACTATATTTTATAGATTTTAAGTTTTTAAGTAAGTGGTTATGGATTTTCATGGAAGAAGTCACCTACAATTACAAAACGTGTGATTGATGGTGGCAGAACAGGAGAAATTTTATGTTTAGGAGTCATAAAAAATTCTTCTGGTTTTACAAAGCAAGTTTCGCTGTCATTTGAATTTTATTGCAATACAGGGGGAGGAATTGAAGTTCGTTAAATTCTGTAGAGCTTAAAGTTAATCTAATAGCAACTTAATGCTGGAGAGGACTGTCATTATGGCAGTCCTTACTTATTTGTGTGCCGAGCATGGCACTAATCTCGTTGGTGCAAGTCCAGTCACGGGTATTTACCGCCAAGTGTAGCGAACTACAAGTCAGTACTAGTAGTTGTAAATCAAGAGGTTGTGGGATGAAAGATTAGTGTCTTACCTCTTATTAATCCTATCAATAAGTGAATTAACACTTTCAGCTAATTCCTTTTTCAAATCCCCAAACATTTCTCTAATAGCCACTTTCTTTCGAATCAAAAATAAACCAATCACGATCAAAACAACAACAGGCAACATCCATCTTAATGCACCCATCCAAAAGCTGGAAGCAGTACTTCCACGATAGCTTAATTCCAAACGATTTCCAGTCAATTCAAAATCACAAAGATCATGAATATTCTCATCCGACTTGATTAGGGCAGAGACTGCTTTGGTAGATGTATTCTGTTTTACCGTATTTGTCACAATCTTCTCAGGCATAACAGCTACAGTAACAGATTCTTTCGAATTCACAGAAGCAAATACATAATGCCCATGAAGTTTCTCACCATTTTGATTCGCAGGTAATGAAATCTTATCAGAAAATGTGACCTTCTTACCACCAGCAAATGAAAAATGCGCTTGTGATTTCATCAAACTATTCGGAAACAAAGCAGAGAAATCCTTATTACAGTCTGAAACACTTCCTTTTTGTACAAAAGATAACGTAACATTCTGATCACCATCTAAATTTACAGAATCAATGGTTTGTCCTTTGAACTGCTTTTTGATCACAGATAACTGATGGTCAGTCACAGCCTTTTCAAAAGAAAAAGACACTTTACGACGGATATCTTTGGATGTGTTCCATACCGTAGCAATCTCATAAGTTGAAATTGGCTGTGTAACAGAAGAAGTAAAGCTGATTTCTTTTTGTTTGATCGAATCACTAAACATCTGTTTTTCATCAAATGTATAAGTAACAGGAATCTTTTGGTTTTTCTGAATAAAATGAGAGAGATCCAGAGATTCTTCATAGTTGATCTTCAGTGTAAAAGGGTTGTCCTTGCTGCATGTGGAGCTGTAAGTTCCAAAAGAATTCTTTGAATGAAGGACAGTTCTTGTTTTCTGTGCAAGATCAGAGAAATTGTTGGCGTCAAAACTGATACATAAAGTTTTTCCATCGGATGTATTTTCCCAAGTGATATCATTTCCAGCAAAATAAGAACGGATCTTTCCTGCATTTTGATCTAATGTTTGTTGTGGAAGATCAAATTCTATCACTCTTGCAAGTTTTCCAGATTTCTTTGTCTTTGTATCAATATGAATGGAAGATAATGGTACATAAGCCATTTCATCAATATTGATCTTATCTTTCGTTTCATAAGTCGTTCCAAGGAAAGAAATCTCCGTACTTTTTAAATCCCATAGGTCAGAAGAGGAGTCTTTGTCAATATATTTTCCCTCATACAAAGCCGTATAAAGCCATGTCATCAGATCTTTAGATGTGAAATTTTCTTTGTAAATAAGACCGGAAACAAATGGGGAATCTCCATATTCATAAGTGATCTCTGGGGAAAAATTAAGAAGATCACGAACTTTCTTCTTATAATCATCAAGAGAAGAAAAACGAAGATAGAAAGTATACGTATCGTTTCCGTCAGAAGAAGATGAAGTATAAGTAAGAGCATCCGGGCAGGATTCTTTGATAAGTTTATTAAAATCTTTTTTGCTTCCCTTGAAATAAGTATGAAAATCGCGGGAAGAAAAGGTACAAGACATCACTCTTGTACCTGAAAAGTCTTTATTTAATTTTACTGTACTGGTAAGATTCACACCACATCCGCATAAGAGAAGCAGTGAGAACAGTAATCCAAAAAGAAAAACTTTTTTCTTCATAAGGGTCTCCTTATTATTTGAGATTAGCTAAATAAGTATCATTGATCGCAATAACTTTTTTCATAGCATCACGTCCTGGAGCTCCGATCGTATTACGTTTTTCAACGCAAGTTTTCATGCTGATGGCATCATAAATATCTTCTTCGAAAGCAGGGCTGATCTTCTGGTATTCATCTAGAGGAAGTTCATCTAGAGAAATATGTTTATCAAGACAAAGAAGTACAAGCTGCCCAACGATTCCGTGAGCATCGCGGAAAGGAACACCGTGATTTACAAGATAATCCGCAGCATCAGTTGCATTTGTAAATCCGTGTTTTGCACTTTTTTCCATCTGTGGTTTGTTAAATGTCATGGTATTCATCATTCCATTAAATAAAGAAATACATCCTTTGACAGTATCGATCGCGTCAAATGTAAGTTCTTTATCTTCCTGCATATCTTTGTTATATGCCAGAGGGATTCCTTTCATTGTTGTAAGGATAGAAGTTAAAGCTCCATAGACACGTCCTGTCTTACCACGAACTAACTCAGCAATATCAGGATTCTTTTTCTGAGGCATGATACTGCTTCCTGTACTGAATCCGTCATCAATGGATACAAATTTGTATTCGTTAGAGTTCCAGATGATAACTTCTTCACTGAAACGGCTTAAATGCATCATGATCGTAGATAGAGCAGATAAAAGCTCGATCACATAATCACGGTCAGATACAGAATCCATACTGTTTAATGTAGGACCATAAAAATTAAGCAGAGAAGCTGTCTGTTCACGGTCTAATGGATAAGTAGTACCAGCAAGAGCACCAGCTCCTAAAGGACAGTAGTTCATTCTGTCATAAATGTCAGTTAAACGGCTGTAATCTCTTTTAAACATTTCCATGTAAGCACCTACATGGTGAGCAAGAGTGACAGGCTGAGCTTTCTGAAGATGTGTAAATCCAGGCATAAATGTATCAATGTGTTCTTTCATGATACGATGAAGTGTTTCCATTAATTCTTTTAATAAATATTTGATATCAACAATTTCATCTCTTGTATAAAGTTTCATATCTAAAGCGACCTGATCATTACGGCTTCTTCCAGTGTGAAGTTTCTTTCCAACATCACCGATGCGATCAATAAGGTTTGCCTCTACAAAGCTATGGATATCTTCATATTCACTTGTGATCTCAACTGCTCCAGTTTGGATATCCTTTGAAATTCCTTTTAAACCATCGATGATCTGATCACGTTCTTCTTCTGTTAATACACCAACACTTGCAAGCATCGTAACATGTGCAATACTTCCGCGGATGTCTTGTTTATAAAATTTCTGGTCAAAGGAAATAGATGCATTAAAGTTGTAAACTAACTGATCTGTTTCTTTCGTGAAGCGACCGCCCCATAATTGTGCCATAAGTGTTTCCTCTTTTCTGTATATATTTTTATTCTTTATCATAAAATCAAATGAATTTACTTTTCTATTCTACATGAAATAACTCGATTTTGCCACAAATTTTTTGCATCAAAGGGAAAAAATTTATTTTTGACACTCTCATCATATAGATTCTTTGAATTAAGATAGAATAGACAGAGAAAAATTAACGCACAATAAAAAGAAAGTTATGAAAATGGGCGGTGACTATGAAAAAGAGATATCAGATAGAAAAATATACAATCCTGTTTGCGATTGGAGGAATGGCATATTTTTTGCTGGAAGTTTTAGTACGTGGATATTCACATTATTCGATGTTTTTATGTGGTGGGGCATGTTTCCTTTGCTGTGGGCTTCTAAACGAAAATGTAAAGATCAAGATAAGTTTTATTAGTCAGATGGTATTATCTTCTGTGATCATCACGGTATTAGAACTTATTACAGGTTTTATTGTAAATGTATGGCTTAAGATGGATATTTGGGATTATTCGCATCTTCCATATAACTTTATGGGACAGATCTGTTTATTGTACTCGGTATTTTGGTTTCTTATTTCAAGTGTAGCAATCGTGCTGGATGATTTTCTAAGATACAAATTATTCAATGAAGAAAAGCCACATTATAAGATTTTTTAAGAATGTAGTATAAATAGCAGTTCACAGGGAAAGCTATCGACATTTGAGGGAAATTCTGTTAATCTATTATAGGTACAAATAGTAGATTGGAGGAACAACAAAATGAAATTTACAATGGGAAGGACAATGAAGATCCTTGTAGCAATTTTGATCGTAGCAATCATTGCGATCGTTATGCTCTCACCATATTCTTTTGAAAAATATACAGCATCATCTAAAATGATTCAGGTTACTTCGACTGATACTGTAACAAAAGATGCAAATGGTAAGAAAAAACAGCAGGTATATTCATATAAAAAAGATGATAAAAAATACACAGAGATCGTCAATGTTTTAGATCAGTATTCTTATCATTTTACAACAAAGACATTAACTAACTCATCTCAGATGAGTGATTCTAGTAAGCCACAGATGATCATGTTATTTGGAAATAAAATGCTTGTGATCAGTGATTCAGGAGAAATCCTTCTAGATAATCATGTATACCGCATGGGATATTCTGGTGGAAAAGATGCGAAAAAAATGATGAAAAGCATCAACAAGATTTTAAAGAGTGAATAAAATATAATAGGGGAAGACATCATGGGATATAAACGTCTTTATAAAAATTTGATCGACATTATCAAGGAAGAACAGGCAAAATTGGGATTTCGAAGAGAAAGTATCCGTCTGTACTATCCACTAAGTTCGTTAAACCATTTTTTTGAAACACAGGATACAGAAGAACAGATGAAAAACAGACTTCATGGAATACCAGATTTTATCAAAGAAACTTTAGGAGATATCAAAGTTACTAGCAAAAAAGAAAGATTTTGCTTCTATATTCCAGAAGAAGGCAGTAACTACGTCCATGAAAATACAAACCCCAATGAATTTATCAAAGAACTGGTAGAAATCGTTGGAAAACACGGATGTAAAATGGAAGATATTATTGCGTTATTTAAACAACATGATAAAAACATGTTTGTAGAAGAAATTCATAATGGAGAATTTGATTATCTGATCCGTTTTTCAGAAGAAAATGAAGATCCATATTATTACTGTTTTCACGATGAGGGATGTCATATCATCTATCACCGCTTTTTACCAGAAGATTATGAAGATTTCGGATTTTAAACAATGTTATTAAGAATACATATAGGAGGAATAAGTCATGAGTGAATTATTAGATATGATCAAAACAAGAAGAAGTATCAGAAAGTACAAATCAGATATGGTACCAAAAGAGATCATTGATAAGATCGTAGAAGCAGGAACTTACGCAGCCACAGGAATGGGACAGCAGTCACCGATCATTCTTGCAGTTACGAACAAAGAAGTGAGAGATAAACTGTCTAAATGGAATGCAGATATCATGGGAACAGACACCGACCCATTTTATGGAGCACCTGTTGTATTGGTTGTCTTAGCAGACAAAAACCGTCCAACAGCAGTCTATGACGGAAGTCTTGTTATGGCAAATCTAATGTTAGAAGCTCATGATTTAGGAATCGGAAGCTGTTGGATCCACAGAGCAAAAGAAGAATTTGAAAGTGAAGAAGGGAAAGAATTATTAAAATCTCTGGGAATTGAAGGGGATTATGTTGGAATCGGACATTGCGTACTTGGATATGTCGATGGAGAGTATCCGGAGATTCCTGAACGTAAACCTAATTGGGTATACAATATTGATTAATTGTTGGTTGATAAGCTGAAGTTATTGGTGGAATATTATAAAAATGGTTATCTGTCTGCGACCCGCTTTCGCTCGACTCACACGTAGCTGTACTAAGCTCCTGAATGATCTTACGATCATCCACTCGCTAAGTGCAGACGTGTTCCTACGGTCGCAGACAGATAACCATTTTTATAATATTCAATAATTTCAGTATAAATATAGAAATCCAATATCGTTTAACATATACATTCGAACGACTACGTCAAATTACTTGTTGTTATTCTTCTCAGCTTCCTGCATCTTCATAGCACGAACTTTTAAAGGAAGTCCAAATAATGTAATAAATCCATCCGCATCATGATGATCATACATATCACCAGTTGTGAAAGATGCTAAAGATTCGTTGTATAAGCTATATGGAGAAGTAGTTCCAGCCTTGATGATATTACCTTTGTAAAGTTTGAATTTAACTTCACCTGTTACATACTGCTGAGTAGATGTAACGAATGCCTGGATTGCTTCGCGAAGAGGTGTGAACCATTTTCCTTCGTATACAACCTGAGCCATCTGGCTTCCAAGTTTCTTTTTAGCTTCCATTGTTTCACGGTCAAGGATTAATTCTTCTAACTGATCGTGAGCTGCCATTAAGATTGTTCCACCTGGAGTTTCATATACACCACGGGATTTCATTCCTACAACACGGTTCTCAACGATATCAACGATACCGATACCATTTTCACCACCAAGACGGTTTAATTCAGTGATAATCTCAGAAACTTTCATTTCTTTTCCATTTAATGTTTTAGGAACACCAGCTTCAAATGTCATAGTAACTTCTGTATCTTTATCTGGAGCGTTTTCTGGAGCTACTCCTAAAACAAGCATGTTGTCGTAGTTTGGTGCTAAAGAAGGATCTTCTAATTCAAGACCTTCGTGACTGATATGCCATAAGTTACGGTCACGGCTGTAGCTGTGGCTTGCGTCAAATGGAAGGTGGATTCCGTGTGCTTCACAGAATTCGATCTCATCTTCACGAGACTGCATTGTCCATACATCTGTCATACGCCATGGAGCAATGATCTTGATGTCTGGAGCTAATGCTTTGATACCAAGTTCAAAACGGATCTGGTCATTTCCTTTTCCTGTGGCACCGTGGCAGATTGCAACAGCATTTTCTTTTCTGGCGATTTCAACTAATTTCTTAGCGATTGCTGGACGAGCCATAGATGTTCCAAGAAGATACTGATGTTCGTATACAGCACCAGCCTGTACGCATGGCATGATATAGTTATCGCAGAAATCATCAACGATATCTTCGATATATAATTTAGATGCTCCGGATAATTTTGCTCTTTCATCAAGTCCATCTAATTCGTTACCCTGTCCACAGTTAACACAGCAACAGATAACTTCATAGTCAAATGTTTCCTTAAGCCAAGGAATCAGAGCTGTAGTATCAAGACCTCCGGAATATGCTAAAACAACTTTTTCTTTCATGAAATAAATCCTCCTAAGTGTATATTGACGGGATGTTTTCCTATTATATATAGGATCTGATATTGAAAATCCCGTATGTTCATATAAATATTTGCTTGTTTACTAATATACGTTATATTTACATCTTTTGCAAGGATTATTTTCGAAAATAATGAATATTTATAATATAAAAATGAATAAAATGAAAAATAATTGCATATTTATACAAAACTATTGCATATTTTAAAATTCAGTTGTATACTTATGAACAATGATTAAAAAAATAACCTACATTATAAAGAGAAGGACAAGGAGATTAACATGATCAAAGCAGGAATCATTGGATCCACAGGTTACGCAGGACAAGAACTTGTAAGAATCCTTACACAGCATAAAGATGCAGAGGTTGTATGGTATGGATCCAGAAGTTATATAGACCAGAAATATTATGAAGTATTTAGAAATATGTTCCAGATTGTTGATGACAAATGTCTGGATGATAACATGGATGAGCTTGCATCTAAAGTGGATGTGATCTTTACAGCAACACCGCAGGGACTTTGTAGTTCTTTAGTATCAGAAGAAATCTTATCTAAAGTTAAGATCATTGATCTAAGTGCGGACTTCCGTATTAAAGATGTAAATCGATATGAAGAATGGTATGGGATCAAACATCAGAGTCCAGAATTTATTGATGAGGCAGTTTATGGACTTTGCGAGATCAATCGTGAAGATATCAAGAAAGCACGACTGATTGCTAACCCAGGATGCTATCCAACATGTTCTACATTATCCATTTATCCAATGGCGAAAGAAGGACTCATTGAGATGAACAGTGTGATCATCGATGCTAAATCAGGAACATCCGGAGCTGGACGTGGTGCGAAAGTCAATAACTTATATTGTGAAGTAAATGAAAATATCAAAGCATATGGAGTTGCAACTCACAGACATACGCCAGAGATCGAAGATCAGTTAAGCTATGCATCTGGAGAAGAAGTATTATTAAACTTCACACCACACTTAATTCCAATGAACCGTGGAATTTTAGTGACAGCATATGCAACACTTAAGAAAGATGTAAGTTACGAAGAAGTGAAAGCAATCTACGACTCTTATTATAAGAATGAAAAATTCGTCAGAGTGTTAGATAAAGATGTCTGCCCTGAGACAAGATGGGTAGAGGGAAGTAACTATGTGGATGTCAACTTTAAGATCGATAAACGTACAAATCGTATTATCATGATGGGTGCCATGGACAACCTTGTAAAAGGTGCAGCTGGACAGGCCGTACAGAACATGAATCTTATGTTTGGATTAAAAGAAACTGAAGGATTAGAATTAGTACCAATGTTCCCATAGGGCTTTGGTAAGGAAGGACTAGAATTATGAAGATCATCAATGCCGGAGTAACAGCTCCAAAAGGTTTTAAATGTGCAGGACTTCGTGCCGGAGTGAAACCAGGGAAGACAAACAAAGACATGGCAATGATCGTAAGTGAAGTGCCAGCAAAGATCGCAGGAACATTTACAAAGAACATTGTAAAAGCCGCTCCAGTTTTATGGGGAAAGAAGATCGTAGAAGAACAAGAAGCAGTCAGAGCAGTGGTAATTAATACAGGAATTGCAAATGCATGTACGGGTGCACAAGGATATAAGAATGTTGTAACAGAAGCAAAAGAAGTAGCGAAATTGTTAGATATTAAACCAGAGGAAGTTGTCGTAGGTTCCACAGGAGTTATCGGACAGCAGCTGCCAATGGATGTGATCAAAGAAGGAATCAAGAAGTTAGTTCCAGAATTAAAAGCAGACAGACAAAGTGAAGAAGATGCATCCTGGGCTATCCTTACAACCGATACAAAACCAAAAGAAGCGGCAGTAGAAGTAGAGATCAATGGAAAGACAGTTACAATTGCAGGTATGTGCAAAGGTTCTGGAATGATCCACCCAAACATGGGAACAATGCTTGGATTTATCACTACAGATGCAGCAATCGATAAAGCTTTATTATTAGAACTGCAGAGGGAACTCATTGAAGATACATTCAATATGGTATCAGTTGATGGAGATACATCTACAAATGATACAGTTTTTGTATTTGCAAATGGAATGGCAGAAAATAAAGAAATTACAGAAAAAGATGCAGACTATGAAGCATTCAGAGAAGGATTATTATATGTTAACCAGTCTCTTGCAAAACAGATCGCAGGGGATGGAGAAGGATGTACACGTTTATTTGAAGTTCATGTAGCTGGTGCAGATTCCAAAGAAAATGCGAAGATCTTAAGCAAATCTGTCGTAACATCAAGTCTTACAAAAGCAGCAATTTACGGAAAAGATGCAAACTGGGGAAGAATTCTTTGTGCACTTGGCTATGCTGGAGTTGATTTTGATCCAGTCAAGGTTGATATTAGTTTAAAAAGTGCGGATGGTGTGATCGAGATCGTAAAAGACGGAATCGCAACAGACTATTCTGAAGATGAGGCAACGAAAGTATTATCTGCAGATGCAGTGACAGCAGATATTGATGTTCATAATGGAGTGTTTGAAGCAACTGCATGGGGATGTGATCTGACACACGATTATGTAACAATTAATGCAGATTACCGATCATAAGAATAAGATTATTATAGATAGACGACAAAATAAAAGGCATAAAAGCAGACAACTATGAAAGGAAGAATCAATGGAACAGATGAGAAATGAAATTAACGAATTGATCGAGCAGTCAAAACAAAAAGCAAAAGTATTAACAGAGGCATTACCATATATCCGTCGTTTCAATAACTGTTACGTTGTTGTAAAATACGGTGGAAGCGCTATGAAAGACAAGAATCTTCAAAAAAGCGTGATCAGAGATGTTGCACTATTAAAACTAGTAGGTATGAAACCGATCATCGTACATGGTGGTGGAAAAGAGATCAGTAAATGGGTTCGTATGTCAGGAAAGGAACCAGAATTTTACCATGGACTTCGTGTGACAGATAAAGAGACAATGGAAGTTGCTGAAATGGTATTATTTAAAGTCAATCAGGAACTGGTGGCCATGATGGCAGAAGTTGGGGTTAAAGCCGTAGGTCTTTCTGGAAAAGATGCTGAAATGATCCGTGTAAAGAAAAAAGAAATGCCTGGAAAAGATCTTGGATATGTCGGTGAGGTTAAGAGTGTCGATACAACACTTCTTGAAGCATTGATCGAAGATGATTTTGTACCAGTTATTTCTCCAATTGGTTTAGGAGATAACTATGAACCATATAATATTAATGCGGATGACACAGCATGTGCAGTTGCAGAAGCATTGAACGCAGAAAAATTGGTATTCTTAACTGATATTGAAGGGGTATTCGTAGATCCAGAAGATAAATCAACATTGATCTCTGAGATGGATCTTAAACAGGCAAAAGAATTTATCGATAACGGAGTTGTTGGAGGAGGAATGCTTCCAAAACTTAAGAACTGTATTGAAGCGATCGAAGGTGGAGTATCCAGAGTCCATATCTTAGACGGACGTTTAACAAACTGTCTGTTACTGGAATTCTTCACAGAAAAAGGTATTGGAACAGCCATCTTAAAAGAACCATTATTTGATAAACCATTATTCAACGAAGAAGATGAGGAAGGATGTTAAGATGAAAACTCAGCAGGAATATATTGATCAGGGAGAACAGTATATCTTAAAGACATACAATCGTTTTCCAGTTGTATTAGAAAAAGGGGAAGGTGTCTATTTATATGATGCTGACCAGAAGAAATATCTGGATTTTGGTGCAGGAATTGCTGTATTTGCATTAGGATATGGAAATGAAGCATACAATCAGGCATTAAAAGACCAGATTGATAAATTGATCCATACATCAAACTTATATTACAATATTCCAGCAGTAGAAGCTGCAAAGAAGATCGTCGATGCTTCAGGGCTTAAAAAAGTCTTCTTTACAAACAGTGGAACAGAAGCAATCGAAGGTGCGTTAAAAGTTGCAAGAAAATATGCATATAATAAAGATGATTCCAAGGATTATGAATTTATCGCAATGAATCATTCATTCCATGGAAGAAGTCAAGGAGCTTTATCAGTGACTGGTAACAGTCATTATCAGGATGGATTTGTTCCAAAAGAATTTCGTGCTGTATTTGCAGAATTCAATAACTTAGAAGATGTTGTATCAAAGATCACAGATAAAACTTGTGGAATCATATGTGAAGTTGTTCAGGGTGAAGGTGGAATTTTCCCAGCGGATAAAGAATTCTTAGAGGGACTTCGTAAAGTCTGTGATGAGAAAGATATCTTACTGATCTTTGATGAGATTCAGTGTGGAATGGGGCGCTGTGGATCTTTGTTTGCACATGATCTTTATGGAGTAAAACCGGATGTCTTAACACTTGCAAAAGCGCTTGGATGTGGTGTTCCTGTTGGGGCATTTGTTGTAGGCGAAAAGGCTGATGGGGCCTTGGTACCAGGTGATCATGGAACAACATATGGTGGAAATCCATTTGCAGCAGCGGCGATCAATGCAGTATTTGACCAGTTTGAGAAGTTACAGGTTCCAGAACATGCAAAAGAAATTGGTACTTATCTATGGGATAAGTTAGAAGAGTTAAAAGAAAAGCATGATTGTATTACAGGGCATCGCGGAATTGCTTTAATGCAAGGACTTGAATTTAATGCAGATCATCCAGTTGGTGATATCGTTAAGAAAGCACTGGAGAAAGGATTGATCATAATTTCTGCAGGAAATAATGTCATTCGTTTTGTACCGCCGCTTGTGATTGAAAAAGAACATGTAGATGAGATGATTTCTATTTTAGAAGATTGTATCGCATAGAATGTATAAAAAAGACCTCTATGGAAAAACTATCCGTAAAAAGATAGTTTTTCATGGAGGTTTTTATATGTTTGGATTGATCATTGCATTGATTTCAGGAGCTTTAATGAGTATTCAAGGTGTATTTAACACAGAAGTAACAAAACAAAGCAGTACATGGACAACGAGTACATTTGTACAGGCAACAGGATTTCTCGCATGTCTGTTGATCTGGTTGATCGCCGAGAGGGACCAAAGTTTCACGATGCTTTTAAAGGTCAGCCCCAGATACCTTTTATTAGGAGGAGTGATCGGAGCTGCGATCACATTTACAGTGATAAAAAGTGTGGCAAGTTTAGGACCTTCACAGTCAGCAATGTTGATCGTCGCATCACAAAGTGTTGTTTCTTATCTGATCGAGGTTTTCGGTCTGTTTGGTGTGGAAAAAACAGGTTTTGCATGGGTAAAGCTTTTAGGAGTGGTTTTGTTTGTCACAGGATTGATAATATTTAAATGGAAATCATAAATATCTCTTGTAAAGTATTATAATTTTCGTTAAAATAGAAGTTAGATTTACATGTTCCAGACTCTTTGCATAAGACCGGGAGGTTTATGTTGTTTAGGAGAGTTAAAGTGATAACCATTTTGCTGATGGTTTTTATGATGTCCATTGGATGCAGCCGCAGGAAGGAAGTATCGATAGAACCAAAGAAGGAGACAAAGACAACGGCTGAGAAGTCTTCTTCTAAGGAAACTATTTATGTCTATGTATGTGGAGAAGTAAAACATCCGGGAGTTTATCGTTTTTCGAAAGGTGAACGTATTGTTTCTGCTGTGAAAGCAGCTGGTGGACTAACTAAGAAGGCTTCAGCGGAGAGTATTAATCAGGCAGAGAAGATGAAAGACGGGCAGCAGATAACGATTCCGTCAAAGAAACAGACAGCGAAGAATGAAGGATCTGATTCCAAAGCAGTGCAATCTTCCTCTGGAAAGATCAATATCAATACTGCAGGTGTCAAGGAGTTGATGACGCTTTCAGGGATAGGGGAAGCGAAGGCTTCTGATATTATCTCTTATCGAGAGGAACATGGCCCTTTTTCTGATATTTCAGATATTATGAAGATTCAGGGAATTAAAGAGGGGATATATCATAAGATCAAAGACAAGATAACAATATAATTTTAGAGGTGGAAAAATGAGGAAGGTCTTAGTTGTTGATGATGAAAAACTAATCGTGAAGGGCATCAAATTCAGTCTGGAACAAGATGAGATGCAGGTAGATTGTGCTTATGATGGAGAAGAAGCATTAGAGAAAGCCAAAGAGAATCAATATGATATTATTCTTCTTGATGTAATGCTTCCAGGACTGACTGGGTTTGAGGTTTGTCAGGCAATTCGCGAATTCTCTAGCGTCCCGATCATTATGTTGACGGCTAAGGGAGAAGATATGGATAAGATCCTTGGCCTTGAATATGGGGCAGATGATTATATCACAAAGCCATTTAATATTCTGGAAGTAAAGGCAAGAATCAAAGCGATCTTACGTCGAAGTGCACATCACGATGTGAAAGAAGAAGAATCAGCCAAGGTTGTAGAATGCAGAGGATTAAAGATTGATTGCGAAAGCCGCAGAGTTCATATTCATGGGAAGGAAGTAAATCTAACGGCGAAAGAATTTGACTTGTTAGAGTTACTGGTATTTCATCCAAACAAAGTATACAGCAGAGAGGATTTGTTGAATACAGTATGGGGATATGATTATCCGGGGGATGCAAGAACGGTTGACGTGCATATCCGAAGATTGAGAGAGAAGATCGAAGTGAATCCGGGAGTACCGGACTATGTACATACAAAGTGGGGGGTAGGTTACTATTTTCAGTCCTAAGAAGAACAGATTTGCCTTTTTACATAGTATGCAGTTCTTTATTTTCTTGTCAGTTTTCCTTCTGACGACATTGACATCAGTTTTATTTAGTAAGTTGTTAAATGATGGATATCGTCAGAAAACATATGACCAGAAAGTGGATAGTGTGGTCAGTCAGTGTAGCTGGCTTGGTGATCAGGTAGTTGGAGTCGATTTTCATTTAGATGATGGCTCCAACTCTCTTTCTAATCAGATTGATGAACTTGCAGCAAGTATGAATGGGCGGATCATCGTAATTAAGAATAATTATAAGATCATCAAGGATACTCATACAGATTTTCAGTCTAGATTCTTTTTAAATGATAATGTATTGGATGTTATGGATGGAAAGAAGACAAGGATTGTATCAGAGAGTGGAAAGTATATCGAAGTGATGGTTCCGATCGTATCAAAAGCTGGAAAGCAGAATCATATCCTGGGAGCTGTGCAGGCGACTGTGCCATCTGAGGATATGATGGGAGCAGTTACGGAGATGGAGCATCGCAGGAATATGCTGCTGGTAGCATGTATCATCTGTGGATTATCAATGGCAATGATCATCAGTTATCTGCTGACGAGAGATTTAAAGAAGATTCAGAGAGATGTTGATTTTATTGCGGCTGGTCATGAAGATGAATCTATTGAAGAGACAGGATTCCTAGAAGTACGCAGTATTGTGCAGCGTTTTAATGAGATTCTTGGAAGAATGCAGACGTTGGAAGATTCAAGACAGGAGTTTGTATCGAATGTATCGCATGAGTTAAAGACACCAATGACATCGATGAAAGTTCTTGCAGATTCCTTAATTCAGCAGGGAGATCAGGTTCCGGCTGAATTATATCGAGAATTCATGCAGGATATCGTTGCTGAGATCGATCGTGAGAACGTGATCATTTCAGATCTGTTATCTCTGGTGAAACTAGACAAGAAAGCAGCGCAGCTTCAGATCACAACAGTAAGTATCAATGAATTGTTGGAGATTATCATGAAGCGTTTAAAACCATTGGCTCTGCAGCGTAATATCGAATTGATCTTTGAAAGTTTCCGTCCAGTAACAGCAGAGATTGATGAAGTGAAGTTGTCTTTAGGGCTTACGAATCTGATCGAGAATGGTATCAAGTATAACAAAGATGATGGGTGGATCCGCGTGACACTGAATGCAGATCATAAGTATTTTTATGTGAAAGTTGCAGATTCTGGTGTTGGAATTCCTGAGGATTGCCAGGATCAGGTATTTGATCGTTTTTATCGCGTGGATAAAGCAAGATCAAGAGATACTGGAGGCACAGGACTTGGATTAGCGATCACAAAGAGCGTTGTTTCTCTTCATAATGGAGAGATTAAGTTATACAGTAAGGTTGGTGAAGGAACAACATTTACACTTAGAATTCCATTAAAGTATAAAGGCTAGGAGGAAGAGATGAAGAAAAGAAAATTATGCATGATCTTTTTGCTTTGTCTGGCTTTGATGACTTTAGTGGCAGGATGCCGGTCAAAAAAAGAAACCAATGACCAAGGCAATCAAAAAGGAACAGCAATTTACTATACTAATAATGATGTTACAAAATTGATCATGAAGAAAGAAAATGTGAAGCTTGAAGGGAATCAGCAGCAGAAAGTGAAGATTTTAATAAAGAAACTTCAACAGACTCCAAAGAGTGATAAGATACGCTCAGTGATTCCAAAGAGAATTATGATCAATGGTGTATCAGTGAATACAAATATCGTTGAGATTGATTTTTCGACAGGGTATAAACGAATTTCAGAGAATAGAGATTTGATCTGCCGTGCTGGTATTGTATATACACTGACTCAGTTAAAAGATATCAATTATGTATCATTTTCAATTTCTGGAGAGCCAATGCTTGATACAGATGGTACAGCAATTGGTGCTCTTGGAAGAGATAGTTTTGTATTTGGTAAGTTGCCAATGAAATAATTTATGAAACAAAGACCGATGGTTCTTATATTTGCCGGAGTGTTATCCGGAACAGCCGTTGTATGGAATATTATGTCCATGACAGCGGCTTTTTATCTATTGACAGGTATTTGTCTGTTGGCGTCCTTGATTTTTAGTGATAGGCGTTATGGATGGGTTGTAGTTGGAATACTTGCAGGAATTTTATTATCGTTAGGTTTTAAGACTTCCATGAAACTTGATCTGATCCAGGTAAAGGAAAAGGCAACAGAATATACAATGGGAAGAGTTTTAGAAGTATCGAAAACAAAGAAGGGAAAGTTAGCAATACTTTTAAAAAATAAAAATTTGGAGGGGAAGATCCTTTTATATACACCCGAGGATGAAAAGATCATTCCAGGAGATATTCTTCGGTTTCAAGGAGAATTAGAAGAATGGGAAGATGCAGCTAACCCTGGCCAATTTTCAAGCAGACATTATTATTTCAGTAAAGGAATTTACTATCATGTATATTCGAAAAATATTGAGATTGAAGGACATCAAAATATATATTTTCAGGAAAAGATCTTGCAATGTAGAGAGTACATGAAACATCAGTTAGAAATTCAATACAAAAATGAAGTAAGTGATTTCTTAAAGGGGATGTTAATAGGTGATAAAAATGGACTGAGTGATGAGGTTAAAGATGACTTTAAGGAAAGTGGATTAATTCATTTACTTGCGGTATCAGGACTTCATATATCGTTGGCAGGAAGAAGGGTATATAAATTGGTTCGCAAGTGGTGTGGAAATTTTGTAGTTGGTTCACTGGCAGGAATGACAGGCGCAGTGTTTTATTGTATTTTAACAGGTGGATCGGGATCGTCACTTCGTGCAGTGATGATGTTGGGTGTTTACTTCCTGTCAGAAATATTAGGAGAACACTATGATATGATGTCTGCAGGAGCTTTTGCAGGAATTGTCTTACTTATAATGTGTCCGTACAGAATCTATGATACGGGGTTTTTATATTCATTTACAGCAGTTTTTGTGATCGCAATCTATCAACTTGTTAAACCAAAGATGAAAGGTAAATATTATAAGTTGAAGGAATCTTTATCGTTTTGTATTTTTATCCAGATAGGGATGCTGCCATTAATCATATATTTTCAGTATGAAGCTCCAGCTTTTTCTTTTCTTGCGAATGTAGCAGCAGTACCACTGGCAACGTGTGCTTTTACTTTAGCTTTTCTTTTGATTTTTTTGCCGTATACCGTATTTCATGAAGCAATCTCATGGATGATCCAAGGGGTTTTGTGGATTTCCAGACAGTCTTATGGGATGTTGACGATCGGACATGTACCATTTTTATGGGTACTCTTATTTTATTTTATGACCGGATTGTGGATATGGAAGAAAAATGGACAAAATCGACATATCAGGATCAGTCTGGCTTATGTTATCATGATCATTTTGATATGGATTCCAATGGCAAGAAGAAAGAGTCTGGCATTTCTTGATGTTGGGCAGGGAGATTGTTTTGTAGCAGATACGAAGTCTGGGGCGATCATATTTGATGGTGGAAGCAGCAGTGAAGATCAGGTTGGAAGATATCGGATTCTTCCGTATATGAAATATCTGGGGTATCAGAAGATTCAGATTGCGGTGATCAGTCATATGGATATCGATCATTATTCTGGGATCAAGGAATTACTTGAGATGGGGAAAATTAAGTATCTTGGGCTTCCAAAGATTCCAAAAGATGCGACAATGAAAAAGATCATAGGTATAGCGAAGAAACGAGGAACAACTATTTTTTATCTTTCAAGAGGAAGGCAGATTACTACAAAAGATGGAAGTTTGAAAGTGTTGCATCCTCAAAAGAACAGTCAGATGGAAAAGAATGCGGCATCGTTGGTAATGCAGGGAAAAATACTTGGATATCGGGTGCTGTTAACGGGAGATGTGGAAAAAGAAGGCGAAGAAGAACTATTATCAGAAGAATTGGAAAGAGCAGATATATTAAAAGCAGCACATCATGGGTCAAAAAATTCCACGAGTAATGAATTTTTACAAAAGGTTCAGCCGAAACAGACGGTCATCTCTTGTGGAAAACAAAATAGATATGGACACCCACATTTAGAAACTATCCACAGACTACAGACATATCGCACAAAGATTTATAGAACAGATCGAAGTGGTGCGATTATTTTTTTCAAAAGAAGAGATGGTTGAAAATCTTCAAAAAAAAAGGTATACTATCAAAAGCTATAGAAAGAGATGCAAAGAATATGAAGAAAATATTAGAAGATATCAAGACAAATACATACGAACGTTTTTATCTATTCTACGGGGAAGAAAAATATATGATCTCCAAGATGAAAAACCAGTTAAAGAAAGCATTAGTTTCAGAAGATGATACGATGAACTATTCTTATTTTGAAGGAAAAAGGGCTGATGCGATAGAGATTGTTGAACTTGCTAAAACACTGCCGTTTTTTAGTGATCATAGGTTTTTGATCTTGGATGAAACAGGACTTGGAAAGAAAAGTGATGATACGTTTATTGAAGGATTAAAGGAAGCCTCGGATACAAGTGTTGTGCTTTTTATAGAAGATAGTGTAGATAAGCGTTCAAAGATTTATAAATTTCTTTCGAAGGAAGGACATGCGGTATGTTTTGAATCTGCTGGAGATAAAGAATTATCCAGATGGCTGATCTCATTGCTTAAGAAAGAAGGAAAACAGATGTCATCTGCAACGATGCGAAGTTTTTTATATCGCTGTGGATCTGATATGTATACTTTAAAAAATGAATTAGAGAAATTGATCTCCTATGTTGGAGAGAGAGAAGAAATTACGATCCGTGATCTGGAAGAGTTGACATCTTCTCAGACGACAAATCAGATCTTTGTGATGCTTGAGGCAATTGCGAGAAAGCAAAGAGAAAAAGTATTGACACTATATTATGATCTGATCGAGTTAAAGGAATCACCATTTGGAATTCTGGCATTGTTAGTCAGACAGTGTAATCAGCTGCTTCAGGTGAAAGATTTAGATTGTCTTGGAAAGAGCAATGGGATGATCGCAAAGCAGATGAAAGTTCCAGCATTTGTTGCAGGAAAGTTAAAAGATCAAGCGAAAATGTTTTCAATGGATACACTCAGAGATATGATCGAAGCATGTGCAAAAACTGATGAATCAATTAAAACAGGAAAGATCAGTGACAGAGTTGGGGTAGAACTATTGTTGATCCAGTTCAGTCAGAAATAAATCAATCAATTTAAGATAGAAGAAGTCTAGTATAATAAAAATGATGAAAAAAAAGAAGCCTGACGGTGGCTTCTTTTTTTCGGGTTAATTTTATTAAAATTCGTTTCTTGATATCTGATTAAGCAATAGCGTTAACGGCTTTAGATAAACGAGCAATCTTTCTAGAAGCTGTATTCTTGTGGAAGATTCCTTTAGAAGTAGCTTTGCTGATTTCAGAAATGCAAGCTGTTAAAGCTTCAGAAGCTGCTGCTTTATCGTTAGCTGCGATTGCTGCTTCTACTTTTTTGATATATGTTTTAACTTTAGTTTTGATTGCTTTATTTCTTTCTGTTTTTGTGTTGATAACTTTGATTCTTTTTTTTGCTGATTTAATATTTGCCAAAGTGGGCACCTCCAATATGATAACTTAAATTTCTTTCTTTTCTTGAATCTTGTCTATAGCGAGACACGGTTAGCTATACACAAAACATACTGTTATATCTTATAGAAAATGATTGAATTTGTCAATATCTTTGGGGAAAAAATGTAATATTTTTTTAAAAACAATCACATACTAGAGAAAAAAGGAGGCAAAATCAATGCAAAATCGTACAGATCTGGCACTGGAATTAAAAGAAGAGAAGAATATTGGCTCTGCACAGTCAGGAATTATCGTAAAGACAAGAATTGATACAACGAATCATATAAAAGAAACAAAGATCATCATCAAAAACAAAAAAGGGGAGGACTCTTTAGGAAAACCAAAGGGAACCTATATTACGATCGAAGCGAAAGATCTGTCGACAAACGATGGTAGTTTTCATAAAGAAATGAGTGAAGCATTATTTTTAAATTTAAAGGAAATGTTAAACAAAAAGAAAAAAATACTGATCGCAGGACTTGGAAATGCTGGTGTGACAGCGGATTCGTTAGGGCCTAAAGTTGTGAACAATCTATATATTACAAGACATTTGCAAAAAGAGGGGATTGGAAATTATCAATTTGAACTAAGTGCGATCGCACCGGGGGTTATGGCACAGACGGGAATTGAGACAAGTGAGATTTTAGAATCATTAGCAGACCGGATAAAACCAGATGTTGTTATCGTGATCGATGCTCTGGCGGCCAGAAGTTATAGCAGATTAAATAAAACGATTCAGATCAGCGATACGGGAATTGCACCGGGTTCAGGTGTTGGAAACCATAGGAATGAGATTACACAGCATACGATCGGTGTTCCAGTTCTTGCAATTGGTGTTCCAACGGTAATTTCTGTTCCAGCGATCATTCATGATGTTTTTGGAGAAAAATCTCTGGAAAATGTTTCTGAAAATATTGATGAAGAATTTATTTCCATGCATGTTACACCAAAAAATATTGATGAATCTATGAAACGGATCAGTTATACGATATCTGAAGGAATCAATCATTTACTGCATAATTAAAATATGAATGAATACAATGAAAGTATGGAGAAAAGAAAGAGATGGATATTGAGTATTATGATCGGTTGTTTTCTGATCATTTTTTTCAGTCAGAAGATCAATGCGCAGGGAATGGTTTTAGAATTCATGGATCATTATTATCATGGGATCATGACAGGATTTTTTCCGGCAGTATCTAAGAAGGAAATGACATTTTCGGGAAATATTCTATCGGACATGGTCCGTATGTATTATCAGGAAACAGTACCAATCTTACAATATCGCACAGATTATAAGGATAAAAAAGAAGAAGATCTGGTACAGCAAGATTATTATTTTCAGGATGATGAAACAACGGATGAGGTGGTAGAGGAGGTAAAAAAAGAAGAAAAGTTGTTTCATGCAAAAAAATGGGAAAATTCAAAATATTTAAGAAAATATATTTATCAGATCGACAGTACGACAATGGCGACAGAGAATGAGTTAAATGGAAAAGTTTTATTAAACACGAACTTAAAATTAAGGAAATCTGATGAACCGCAGATTTTAATTTATCATACACATGGGAGTGAGGCATACCGTGGCAGCAGGAAAGGAAGAAAATCAGATACTGTGATCGGTGTTGGAGATGTTTTAACGAAGAGATTGGAGCAAAAAAATATCAAGGTTGTACATGATCGTAACATTTACGATGTAAAAAACGGAAAAGAGGAGCGATCCAAGGCTTATAATTATGCAGCAACTGCAATTGAAAAGAATCTAAAAAAATATCCATCCATTCAGGTTGTGATCGATCTGCACAGGGATGGAGTCAATGAATCGACAAAGCTTGTGACGAGACAAAATGGAAAGAGAATGGCGCAGATCATGTTTTTTAATGGAATGAGCCGTACAGCAACAAATGGAAATATCAAATATTTAAAGAATCCAAATAAGCAGACAAATCTTGCGTTCAGCCTGCAATTGCAAGCACAGGCTGCTTTGAAATACCCTGGATTTACACGAAAAATTTACGTAAAAGGATATCGTTATAATCTGCACTACAGAGGAAGAAGCTTATTAGTGGAAGTTGGTGCGCAGAATAATACGTTATCAGAAGCAAAAGCGTCTATGAGTTTACTTGCTGAATTATTAAATAATGTGTTATACTAAAATGGAGTGTCTGAAAAGACATATGTACTTGAAATATAATTAGGAGGAACTTATGGCAATAGATCAGAGTAAAATACGAAATTTTTGTATTATCGCACATATAGATCACGGAAAATCAACATTAGCAGATCGAATCATTCAGATGACAGGAACATTAACGGATCGAGAGATGCAGGAGCAGGTTCTTGATAACATGGATCTTGAAAGAGAACGTGGGATTACGATCAAATCGCAGGCAGTACGAATTGTTTATAAAGCTGACGATGGGGAAGAATATATTTTTAACTTGATCGATACACCGGGACACGTGGACTTTAATTATGAAGTATCACGAAGTCTTGCAGCATGTGAGGGAGCAATCCTTGTTGTCGATGCTGCACAGGGAATAGAGGCACAGACATTGGCAAATGTTTATCTTGCGATTGATCACGACTTAGAAGTTATGCCGGTTATCAACAAGATCGATCTTCCGAGTGCAGATCCAGAGCGTGTTAAAGCAGAAATTGAAGATGTGATCGGAATCGATGCAGAAGATGCACCTCAGATTTCTGCAAAAAGCGGACTAAATGTAGAACAGGTATTAAAGCAGATCGTAGAGAAGATTCCATCACCAGAGGGCGATAAGAATGCACCATTACAAGGATTGATCTTTGACAGTATGTATGATGCATATAAAGGAGTTATCATCTTTACAAGGATCAAAGAAGGAACGATCAAAGTCGGAACAAAGATGAAGATGATGGCAACTGGAGAGAGTGCAGAAGTTGTAGAAGTTGGTACATTTGGGGCAGGAAGATTCAATCCATGTGATGAACTGACAGCAGGGATGGTTGGATATGTTACAGCCAGCCTTAAAAATGTACAGGGAACCAGAGTTGGTGATACGATTACAGATGCAGATGATCCATGTGCTGAACCACTTCCAGGATACAAAAAAGTAAATCCTATGGTATATTGTGGACTATATCCAACAGATGGAGCAAAATATCCGGATTTAAGAGATGCATTAGAAAAATTACAGTTAAATGATGCAGCACTACAATTTGAAGCAGAGACATCCGTTGCGTTAGGATTTGGGTTTAGATGTGGATTTCTTGGATTATTGCATTTAGAGATCATTCAGGAACGTTTGGAGAGAGAATATAACTTGGATCTTGTAACAACAGCACCAGGCGTTATTTATCGCGTATATAAGACGGATGGAAGTATGATCGAATTAACGAATCCTTCCAATCTTCCAGATCCATCCGAGATCGACCATATGGAAGAACCGATCGTAACAGCAGAGATCATGGTAACTTCTGAGTTTGTTGGAGCGATCATGGGATTATGCCAGGAAAGACGAGGCGTATATCTTGGAATGGAGTATATGGAAGAGACAAGAGCATTACTTCGTTATGAACTTCCATTAAATGAAATCATTTATGATTTCTTTGATGCATTAAAATCACGTTCCAGAGGTTATGCATCCTTAGATTACGAAATGAAAGGATATCAGACATCAAGACTTGTAAAATTAGACATTTTGATCAACAAAGAAGAAGTTGATGCGCTTTCTTTTATTGTACATGAAGATACCGCGTATGAGCGTGGACGTAAGATGTGTACAAAATTAAAAGAAGAAATTCCAAGACATATGTTTGAAGTACCGATTCAGGCAGCGATTGGAAGTAAAGTCATTGCAAGAGAAACTGTCAAAGCAATGAGAAAAGACGTTCTTGCCAAATGTTACGGTGGAGATATCTCCCGTAAGAGAAAGCTGTTAGAGAAACAGAAGAAAGGAAAGAAACGAATGCGTCAGGTAGGAAATGTTGAAATTCCACAGGAAGCATTCATGAGTGTTCTGAAGTTAGATGAAGACTAATACGATCGAGCTTTATATTCATATTCCATTTTGTAAAAGTAAGTGCAGATATTGTGATTTCTGTTCCTTTCGGGCAGAGGAGGAAACGATCCATGCATACCTGGGGAAACTAAAAGAAGAACTGATTTTCTGGGGAAAGAAATTAGCAGCACGAGACGTTGTAACCGTCTTTATTGGAGGCGGAACGCCATCATATCTTAGAAGAGAAGATATTCAAATGATTTGTGAAACTATATTTGAACATTTTCATATTTGTGAAGATGCTGAGATTACGATTGAAGCGAATCCAGGAACAGTAGATTTAAAAAAACTATGTACATATAGGGAAAATGGGATCAACAGGATTAGTTTTGGCTTGCAGTCAACAGTGAAAGAAGAGTTGGAGTATCTGGGAAGAATTCATACCTATGAAGAATTTTTACAAAGTTTCGACTGGGCAAGACAAGCTGGATTTTTGAACATCAATGTTGACTTGATGAGTGCGGTGCCGAAACAAACATTAACTTCTTATGAAGAGAATTTAAGAAAAATAGCTAAACTTTCTCCAGAACATATTTCTGCGTATAGTCTGATCATTGAAGAGGGAACACCTTTTTACGAAGATAACAAGTTAGAGGAACTTCTTCCATCAGAAGAAGATGAAGTTTTAATGTATCGAATGACAGAAAAGATTTTAAACGAATATGGTTATGACAAATATGAGATTTCAAATTATGCAAAGCCAGGTTTTGAAAGCAGACATAATCTTGGGTATTGGTCCCATATTCCGTATTTGGGAGTGGGGCTTAATGCCTCTTCGTATCTGGATGAGAAACGTTTTGAGAATCCCTCCGATATGAAAGACTATTTAGAGATTCAATCGTTCGGAAATGCATATGAAGGAGCCCGTTCGTTATCAGTTTATGAACAGATGGAAGAATTTATGTTTCTTGGACTTCGAAAGACGAAAGGCATTTCGAAGAAAGAGTTTATAGAACGTTTTGGTTGCTCCATGGATTCTGTCTATGGAAAGCCATTGATAGAATCCATGAAACAAGGCATGATGAAAGAAGAAGGAGACCGAGTTTTTCTGACGCAAGATGGTACCTTAGTCAGTAATCAGGTCTTATGTGAATTTTTATTTGACGAGGAAGTTTAAGGATACAAGTTTATCAAAGATCCATTAATTTTTTTAGATTGATCTGCCCCCAGCCCTGATGGTGTCTGGGGGTTTTTAATTTGTCGCAGTTTTTTCGCAGTTTCATTTTTATATCCTTATTGGTGTAAAAAGGATATTTTTCGAGCAGGAGAGCAAAAGAACCAGAGACGACAGGGGTTGCCATGGAAGTACCACTTTTGATAGTATAGCGGTTATTTAAGGAACACGAAAAAATATTTGTTCCAGGGGCAACAACATCCGGCTTCATAACGCAGGATGTTGTGGGACCGCGTCCGGAATATCCTGAAGAGAAGTGTTTTCTTCCGATCATTTGAAAATTATCGTCGCTGGAACCAACAGTGATGATTTTTGGACTATTTCCAGGAATTGAAATACTGTATGGTTTTGGACCATGGTTTCCGCCGGCAATACAAACAACAAGACCATCATCCCATAGGGCGTTGACATGTTTTAATAGTTCTTTGGAGGCTGAACTATCCTCGGAACCAGGACTTCCTATTGAGATGTTAACGATACGGATCTGATAGGAGCGATGATACTCATGAATCCAGTCAAGACCCTGTAAGAAGGCGCTTTGAACACCGTTTCCTGAGGCATCCAGTACTTTTAAAGAAACGATATGGGATTTTGGAGCAATTCCCAAATAATCGGAACCAAATGTTGCAGAGGAAGCAGCGATGCCGGTAATATGAGTCCCATGTCCATTATCGTCATAGCTGAAAGATTTGGAATGAACAAAATCTACAAATTTGGCGATCCGTGTGGAATGCGGAGAGAAATCTTTATGTGGGAAAAGGCCAGTATCAAGATAGGCAATGCCGATACCTTCTCCAAGAAAACCATGCTGATGGGCAAGATCAGCATGGATTTGTTTTGAAACAGAAATCTGCATGGAAAGTTGCCTTTCATACTTTATATTATTAGAATACGCAGAATAAAAGATGAGGGGAACAAGAAAAAGGCCCTCTGCAGGACCTTTTAATGTAAAAATATTTAGTTAAATCCGATAAATCTACGAGCTGCTTTATACATAGCAATCGTAGCTTTTCTTCCAACATATCCAGGCAGATTTACTGCACAGCTTGTAATATTATGACGGATCTTACGATACAGACGTTTGTCACTGTCATATAAATATTTCCATAATTCTTTTCGCATCTTTAAATGCTCTTTCTGTCCAGATTTTACAGAGATCACGGAAGAAATACACATGATAATGGAAAGATAATGTCTCATATAACGTTCTAATGGCTTACTTACAAGATTAAACTGAGTCATATAATCAATCATGATATAAGTAACTTTAAACTGCTGGTCGATACGTTTGATCATATTTGTCTCATTGACAGACTGATCATCACGTCCAATGAAATAACGATAGAAGTTAACATCCAGATAATACATTGTTTTTACATATGGAAGAGGTTTGAATACATAAATATTATCCACATAGAATGTATGCTCTGGAAGCTCTAGATCGCATTCACGAAGCAGTGCAGTACGATAAATGACAGAGTGCATTAAAATATACTGGCTGACAGGGAAACGTCCAACATCATCCCAGCAAAAGATCTGATCTTTTGGGATTGCATGACGATAATGAATAACAGTTTTTTTCTTGGCTCCTTGTTTTTCGTATACATAGTTAGAAAGCAGCATATCAAGGACAGTTCCCTGTTTGTAGAAATTCGCAAGAGTATCAAGGATTTCTCCATAAGCATATTCATTTACCCAGTCGTCACTATCAACAACTTTTAGGTAAATACCCGTGGCATTTTTGATTCCTGTATTCACTGCACCACCATGTCCTTTATTTTCCTGGTGAATTGCACGGCAGATGTCAGGATATTTTTTTTCATATTCATCTGCGATCGCAGCAGTGTTATCGGAAGATCCGTCATTAACGATCAGAATCTCTACCTGATCACCACCTGGTAATAAGGTGTCAATGCAGTGTCTCATATATTCCTGAGAGTTGTAGCAAGGTACAACAAAGGATATTAATTTCATAAAAACCTCCTGTTTTTCAATACGGTTAACGTTACTATTATATATGTTTTTTTACAAATTAGCAAAGAGTTTCCCATTCTTCATAAAGTTCTTCCAAAGAAGAAGCGATGGAAGCCTGCTCATTGCTGAGTTCCATTAATTTCGCAGGATCAGAAGCATTTTCAGGTAAAGACATAGCTTCTGAAAGTTCTTCTTGTTTCGTTTCCAACTCTGTGATCTGCTCTTCGACTTTTTTAAGACGATTTTCTTTTTTTCTCTGTTTGGCTTGTTCTTCTTTTTGCTGTTTCCAATCGAGTTTGGATTCTGTATCAACAGAAACGGAGGAAGCAGTAGAAGAAGTAAGAGATGCCTTTTCTTTTTCCTTCTGAGCAATATAATCCTGATAATTTCCAGGATAAGAAGTTAATCCATGATCAGAGATTTCCAAGATTCGTGTTGCAGTTTTATTGATAAAATAACGATCATGTGAAACATAAAGGATCGTTCCAGTATAAGCATTCATTGCAGATTCCAGAATCTCCTTAGACTGAATATCTAAATGGTTTGTAGGCTCATCAAGAATCAGAAAATTCGCATGAGACAGCATTAATTTTGCAAGAGAAACACGTCCTTTTTCTCCACCGCTTAAAGAGGAGATCGGGCGGAAAACGTCTTCTCCATAAAATAAAAATGCAGCCAAAGTATTGCGGATCTTTGTGTTATTAAGATCTGGATAAGCATCTGAAATTTCATCAAAAATCGTTTTGGAATCATCTAAGTTATCTTGTGCCTGGTCATAGTATCCAATGGAAACTCCAGCTCCAAGGCTGATCGTACCGCCATTATTGCTGATCTTTTTGCAAATGATCTTTAACAGTGTTGTTTTACCAGTTCCGTTTGGTCCGATCAGGGCAACGCGTTCTTCACGAAAAATATCAGCACTTAATCCATGGAATAATGATTTGTTTCCAAAAGATTTGGATACATCTTTTAAAGTCAGAACATCATTCCCACTGATGATCTCTGGTTCAATGCTAAGACGCATATCAGCATTATATTCCGTAGGTTTCTCCAATACATCAATCTTATTTAAAGCTTTTTCACGGCTTTCTGCACGTTTGATTGATTTTTCACGATTGAACTGTTTTAATTTTTTGATAACTTCTTGTTGATGTTTGATCTCTTGTTGCTGATGTTTGTATTCTTTTAAACGGATTGCTTTGATCTGATCACGTTTTTCGATAAATGTTGTATAATTTCCATCAAACAGCATGGAGTGTCCTTGGTCAATCTCCATGACCTTATTGACAATTTTATCAAGAAAATAGCGGTCATGAGATACGATGATCACAGCTCCTTTGTAATGAGACAGGTAATTTTCAAGCCACTTTATGGAATCAACATCCAAGTGGTTTGTTGGTTCGTCAAGAAGCAGAATATCAGGATTTTTAAGCAGTAACTTACCAAGAGCAACACGAGTTCTTTGACCTCCAGATAAAGTGTTGATCTCTTTTGTGAAATCTTCTTCAGAAAAGCCAAGTCCTTTTAAGATTCCTGTGATCTCACTTTTGTATGCAAAACCATTTAATTGCTCAAATCTATGAGTAGCATTTGTATACTGATTCATTTTTTGTTCTAGTGCATCACCGGTCAGATGTTTCATTTCCTGTTCATAGGTACGCATCTGTTCATCTAATTCAATGACTTCTTTTTTGACGGAAAGAAGTTCATCAAAAATTGTATGGTGGAATGTATGATCTTGATGTTGGGCAAGATAGCCAATGCTTGCGTCTTTCTTTAAAGAAATTTCACCTTCATCATAAGAGATTTCACCAATCAATATTTTTAAAAGTGTCGATTTTCCGGCACCGTTATATCCGATGATCGCCAGCCGGTCGTTTTCATTTAAGTGAAATGAGATATTCTGCAAGACTGGTTTTTCGACAAATGTTTTGCAGATATTCTGGCATGATAATATCATTAAGATACCCCTTTCAAATTTTTTATTATAGACATTATTTCTCAGAATACCATATTTTTTGAAAAAATGAAATATTTTCATGACGGAAAGATTGACAGTTATTAGACAATCTTATATAATTATAAGCGAAATAAAGATTTTGGAGGAATAAAATGGCAAACTCAGATAAGAATATTTCCTCAGCAGTTATCAAACGACTTCCTAGGTATTTCAGATATTTAGGAGCGTTAAAAGCGAAGAATATTACAAGAATCTCTTCAAAAGAATTAAGTGAACAGATGATGGTAACAGCATCGCAGATTCGTCAGGACCTTAACAATTTTGGTGGATTTGGGCAGCAGGGATACGGATATAATGTAGATAATCTGTATACAGAGATTGGTAAGATCTTAGGTCTGGATAAGAGAAATGACATGATCATTGTTGGAGCCGGAAATCTTGGACAGGCCCTTGCGAATTATCAGTCTTTTAATGAAGATTATGGATACAAAGTCATGGCACTTTTTGATGTGAATCCAAAGCTAATCGGAATTTCTGTCCGTGGAGTGAAAGTTCTTGATACAGATGAACTAGAGAACTTTATCAAAACACATGGAATTAAGATTGCTGCACTGACAATTCCGAAGGATCAGGCACCTGCGATCGCAAAGAAGATGGCAGAATGGGGAATTAAAGGATTCTGGAATTTTGCACCGATCGATCTTCATTTACCAGATAATGTTACAGTAGAGAATGTACATTTAGCAGAAAGTCTGATGACATTAACATACAATGTTCACAATCGTGAAGAGAGTGAGAACGAATAGCAGGTAAGAAGATGATTGCTGGAATAGGAACAGATCTCGTAGAGATATACCGGATAGAAGAGATGATTCTTCGAGGAAGACATCTTTCAAGAATTTTTACGACAACTGAATTAGCATATGCAAAAGACAATGCTACGACTTTAGCTGGCAATTTTGCTGTAAAAGAAGCCGTTTCCAAAGTATTTGGAACCGGCTTTTTCGGTGTGGAACCATATGAGATTGAAGTGTTGAGAAATGAATCAGGTGCGCCATATGTCAAATTATATGGAAAGGCGAAAGAGATAGCAAAAGATAAACAAGTTTCAAGAATTCATGTATCGATCACGAATACAAGAGAATTTGCACAAGCTTTTGCGATAGGAGAATGCGTATGAGATATGTATTAAAGAATCAGGAGATGCAAACGGTCGATCATGAGACGATTCATGGAATAGGAATTCCGGGACTTGTATTGATGGAAAGAGCATCTAAAGCAGTTGCAGATAAGGTTGCACAGATAGCAGATCATTCACAGAGGATATTGATCATTTCAGGAATTGGCAACAATGGAGGAGATGCACTTGCTTGTACGAGAATTTTGTTGGAGCAGGATTATTTAGTGGATTATATGATCGTTGGTAATATAGAAAAAGCTTCAGCAGATCTGAAATTGCAGCTTCAGATACTTAAGAATCTAGGCTATTTTCCGATAGATTGTGAAGATGTAAATTTTCATGAATATGATCTTTTGATCGAAGGGATTTTTGGAGTTGGACTTTCTAGAGAAGTTGGTGGTGTTTATAAAGAAGTTATTGAACGGATCAATGCATGTGGTAAGCCTGTGATCGCAATTGATATTCCATCTGGAATCAGTGGAGATAGTGGAAAGATTCTTGGATGTGCAGTGCATGCGTCATCAACAGTTACATTTGGTGGATATAAAAGAGGTCATTTATTATATCCAGGACGAGAATATTGTGGAGATATTAAACTGGTATCCATAGGATTTCATAACCAGACGATCAAAAAGTATGCGACAGGATATATATTAGAGGAAAGTGATCATTTAATGCCAGAAAGAAAAGCATATTCCAATAAAGGAAGCTATGGGAAGATTTTGATCATTGCTGGAAATGAAACAATGTCAGGAGCTGCATGTTTTGCAGCAGAAGCAGCACTTCGGATGGGTGCAGGACTTGTGAAAGTGCTTTCTGATGCTGGAAATCGTCAGATTTTACAGACAAGACTTCCAGAAATTTTATTTGGAGAACGAAAAGATTTAGAAGAATCTTTAGAATGGTGTGATTGTATCTTGTTTGGCCCAGGAGTTGGTGTCAGTGAAGAAATGAAAGAAATGTTAGAGATGGTTTTGAAAAAAGGGGAAAAACCATTGGTCATTGATGCAGACGGATTAAATATAATCAGTAGATTTAACATGAAAATTGATTATCCATATGGGACGATCATGACTCCACATTTGATGGAGGCAGCAAGATTGATGTCATGTGATATCACACAGATCAAAGAAGATCTATGTCAGAGTGCGCAAGATCTTGCAGAGAAATATCATTGTACAGCTGTTTTAAAAGATGCAACAACTATCGTTGCACGAGAAGATGATTTGGTGTATATTAATCAAAGCGGAAATGATGGAATGGCGACTGGAGGAAGTGGAGATGTTCTTGCGGGAATGATCACAGGCCTTTTGGGGGAAGGATTATCTGTTCATGAGGCAGCAGTTCACGGAGTTTATCTTCACGGTCTTGCAGGAGATCATGCAAAGCATGATCTGGGCGCTTACAGCATGATCGCATCAGATATTATTGCTCATATAAAGGACGTTACAGGAGGAAATTATGAACCAGTACTATAGAGTGCATGCAGTTATTGATCTGGATGCAATCTGTCATAATATAAGAGAAGTAAAACGTGTAGTTGGAGAAGGTGTGAAAGTAATGCCAGTGATCAAAGCTGACGGATACGGACACGGAGCAGTTCCAATTGCAAAAGAATTAAATAAGATCGGAGTTGATGCATTTGCCGTTGCAATCCTAGAAGAAGGGATCACACTTCGAAACAATGGAATCAGACAGCCAATCTTGATTTTAGGATACACATCAGAATATCAGTACAGCTCATTGATTCAGTATGAGATCGAGCCAACCGTATTCTGCTATGAGATGGCAGAGTCCTTATCAAAGATCGCGCAGGCACTAGGCAAAGATGCGAAGATTCATATCAAACTGGATACAGGAATGAACCGTATCGGATTTAAACCAACCAAAGAATCTGTAGATATCATAGAGAAGATCGCCAAATTACCAAATATCAAGATTCAGGGAATCTTTACACATTTTGCATGTGCAGACGAGGCGGATAAAACAGAAACTTATGAGCAGGAACGAAAATATGATCAGTTTATTACGTGGCTTGAGGAAAGAGATATCTATATTCCGATTAAACATGTATCAAATAGTGCATCGATCATTGATCTGGATGGATTTAGAAAAGATATGGTACGCTCAGGAATCATTACTTATGGATTATATCCATCAGAAGAAGTTTCAAAAGATGTATTGGATTTAAGACCAGCGATGGAATTAAAGACACACATTGTATATATCAAAGAAGTGGAAGCAGGAGAAGGAATCAGCTACAATCACACATATGTAACTGATAAGAAGACAAAGATCGCAACCATTCCGGTAGGATATGCAGACGGATACCCAAGAGCACTCTCTTCCAAAGGAAAAGTATTGATCCGTGGACAGTATGCACCGATCATTGGAAGGATCTGTATGGATCAGTTTATGGTTGACGTGACAGATATTGAAGGTGTATCTGTGATGGATGAAGTAACTTTAGTCGGACATGATGGCAATAAAATGTTGACCGTAGAAGAAGTTGCAAATGAAGCAGGATCTTTTAATTATGAATTTGTCTGTGGAATAGGAAAACGTGTTCCACGAGTATATATTCGAAACGGAGAGATGAAAGAAACAGAATATTTTGAAAAATAAGGAATACTTTTGAAAGAATCGTAAATACTCTTCATACAATATTTAAAAAGAAATGGAGAGTGTTTATGCTTATGGTAATTAAGCGAGGCGATATATTCTATGCAGATTTAAGACCAGTTGTCGGTTCAGAACAAGGCGGTATCCGTCCTGTGATCGTATTGCAAAATGATGCGGGAAATAAATATAGTCCAACGATCATCTGTGCAGCGATCACAAGCAAGATGAACAAGGCAAAGTTGCCGACTCATGTACCGATCGACTGCCACAGATGTGAATTAGAAAAAGATTCTGTGATTTTGTTAGAACAGATCCGGACAATCGATAAAAGTCGTTTAAGAGAAAAGGTATGCCATTTAAATTGTACATTCCTAAAACAAGTGGATCATGCACTAAAGATCAGTTTAAGTCTTGATACATAACAGGAATCTTGGATATATTGACCTTTTTTCTTAGAAATGATATATTTAAGTTTGTATAGTCTTAATTTCTAGAAGATAAAAGGAGAAAGAAAAAGAAATGGAAGGATTTACTCCCTCGGTGCTTATGATGATCATTTTAGCAGTTATCATCGGATTTGCAGTTGGGTGTTTTTTCATGAAACAAAGAGAGAAGATCAAAGAAGCAAAGAAAAAACTGCACACATCAGAACAAGAACATGAAGAGGATGAAGACAATGAATATGAAGAAGAGATCATGAACATTGTTAACGAAGGACATGAGCAAGGTGCGATCATGGAAGGGGAAGCCCGCATGATCACGAATATTTTCGAATTTGGAGATAAAGATGTCACAGATGTTATGACATCAAGAAAGAAGATTGATGCGATTGATGTAAACATGTCCGTAGAGAAAGCATTAAATTATATGTTAGATGAGCCATATTCAAGATACCCATTATATGAAGATGACATTGATAACATTGTAGGAGTGCTTTATTTAAAAGATGTGATCGATGCATATCTTAATCAGAAAGAAGCAACACTTTCTGATATTGCAAGAGAGCCGTTTTTTGTTCATCAGACGATGAATTTATCGGTGCTTTTTCAGGAGATGCAGACCAAGAAGATTCATATGGCGATCGTTATTGATGAATACAGCCAGACAGAAGGTATTGTATCTATGGAAGATATGCTAGAGGTCATAGTAGGGAATATTTTAGACGAATATGATGTCGAAGACCGTAATATCACCAAGATTGGATGGGCAGATATTTATCTTGTACGAGGAAGTACGAGACTGGAAGAACTTGAGGATACATTAGGAATCGAATTTGACGTTGAAGATATTGAGACACTCAATGGATTTTTAATTGATCAGCTGGGACATTTACCAGAAGACAATGAAGAAATAGAAATTATCTACCAAGGATATTCCTTTAAATCTGTTGATATTCATGACAACATGATTAGACAGGTAAAGGTAGAAAAAAGGAAAAGGAAGGAAGAAGAAGATGTCAGGACACAGTAAATTTGCGAACATCAAACACAAAAAAGAAAAAAATGATGCGAAAAAAGGAAAGATTTTCACAGTCATTGGAAGAGAAATTGCAGTAGCCGTTAAAGAGGGTGGACCAGATCCAGACAACAATAGCAGATTACGTGATGTCATTGCAAAAGCAAAAGCAAACAATATGCCAAATGACACGATTGAACGTGGTATCAAAAAAGCTGCCGGAGATGCAGATTCTGTTAATTATGAGCAGATTACATATGAAGGATATGGACCAAGCGGAGTTGCGATCATCGTAGATACATTAACAGATAACAAAAACCGTACAGCATCTAATGTAAGAAATGCTTTCACAAAAGGAAATGGTAACGTAGGAACACCAGGATGTGTATCTTATATGTTCGAGAAGAAAGGACAGATCCTCATCTCTAAAGAAGAATGTGAAATGGATGCAGACGATCTTATGATGATGGCATTAGATGCCGGAGCAGAAGACTTCAACGAAGAAGACGACAGCTTTGAAGTATTGACAACACCAGAAGACTTCAGTGCAGTCAGAGAAGCTTTAGAGAAGGAAGAAATTCCTATGGCAGATGCCAGTGTAACAATGATCCCTGGTACTATGGTCGAACTTACAAGTGAAGAAGATATTAAGAGTATTCAGAAAACATTAGATCTTCTTGATGAGGATGACGATGTGCAAGAAGTTTATACAAACTGGGATGAATAATCTGTTATAGATTTTATAGAATATAAAATAATAAGAACCTTAACTCAATGCATATATAATAAATGCTGGGAGTTAAGGTTCTTTTTTGCTATGATATTTGAAATTTATAATATAAATTATTACTGTTACTAAGTAATCTTCGAACACCTATAAAACTATGCATTCTCAAGTGCTTCTTTCAGATCATTGATAATATCTTTTGCACTTTCAATTCCAACGGATAAACGGATCATTCCAGGAGAAACACCAGCTTCTCTTAACTGTTCATCATTCATCTGGCGATGTGTATGACTTGCTGGGTGAAGTACCATCGTTTTGGATGCAGCAACATGAGTTGCGATGTTCGCTAATTTTAAGCTATCCATAAAACGTACTGCAGCATCACGTCCACCAGTCAGTTCAAAGGAAATAACACCACAGGTTCTTCCCTCATCCATATATTTTTGTGCTAGTTCATGATATTTATCATCAGAAAGTCCGGCATAAATTACATGAGATACTTTTTCATGAGCATCTAAGAATTCAGCAACTTTCTGAGCATTTTCACAATGACGTTCTACACGCAAAGGTAGTGTTTCTAATCCAAGATTTAATAAGAAACAGTTTTCAGGGGATGGAATGGAACCAAGGTCACGCATCAGCTGTGATGTAGCTTTTGTGATATAAGCTTTCTTTCCAAATTGTTTTGTATAAACGACACCATGGTAAGATTCATCAGGTTCAGTAAGACCATGATATTTGTGTCCATAAGCGTCCCAGTCAAAGTTTCCGCTGTCAATGATCGCACCGCCAACTTGAACAGCGTGTCCATCCATATATTTAGTTGTTGAATGTGTGACGATATCAGCGCCCCATTCAAAAGGACGACAGTTGATCGGCGTTGCAAAAGTATTGTCAACGATCAATGGAACTTCATGTTCATGGGCAACCTTTGCAAATTTCTCAATATCAAGAATGACAAGTGCAGGGTTTGCAATTGTCTCTGCAAATAAAACTTTGGTATTCGGTTTGAATGCAGCAGCAATTTCTTCAGCACTTGCATCAGTATCAACGAATGTACAGTCAATTCCAAGTTTCTTTAATGTAACACCCAGAAGGTTAAATGTTCCACCATAGATTGTAGAAGCTGCAACAACATGATCTCCAGCTTCACAGATATTAAAGATCGCATAGAAGTTTGCAGCCTGTCCAGAAGAAGTAAGAAGTCCTGCAACACCTCCTTCAAGATCAGCAATTTTGGCAGCTACAGCATCGTTCGTAGGATTCTGAAGACGCGTATAGAAATATCCTTCTGCTTTCAGATCAAATAACTGTCCCATTTCATCGGTTGTATCATATTTGAAAGTAGTACTCTGATAAATAGGAAGTGCACATGGTTCTCCTTTCTTAGGAGTGTAACCAGAATGAAGACATTTTGTTTCTAAATCATAATGACTCATAATCATAATTCCTTTCTGTTATAAAAAATATGTATTAAATTATACCCGTAATTCTTAAAGAAAACAAGGGGAATAGAATTCAGACAATTTATCGAATTGACTAAAAAAAAAGAAAATTCGCGATTTTTTGTATAAAAGAAAAACAACTTGACAAAAAAATTATTTTTATCACACAAACCAACAAAAACATTGAAAAACTTAACGAAGTTCTTAAGATAATTTGTTGTTTTATTTTTAACGATGTGCTAAAATAAAAGTGTTATTTTTAATACTGAAAGGAGTTTCAACATGATTTATTCACATGAAGTAGAACAAATGTGTACAGTAGCTCAGGGTGTAAACCATGGAGCTGCCCCAATTCCTGAAGAAGCAAAATGGGTAAAAGCGAAAGATGTAACAGACATCTCAGGATTAACACATGGTATTGGTTGGTGTGCACCTCAGCAGGGAGGATGTAAATTAACTCTTAACGTTAAAGAAGGTATCATCCAGGAAGCATTAGTAGAAACAATCGGATGTTCAGGAATGACACATTCAGCTGCTATGGCATCTGAAATCTTACCAGGAAGAACAATTTTAGAAGCATTGAATACAGACTTAGTTTGTGATGCTATCAATACAGCAATGAGAGAATTATTCTTACAGATCGTATATGGAAGAACTCAGAGTGCATTCTCTGAAGAAGGACTTCCAATCGGTGCTGGTCTTGAAGACTTAGGTAAAGGATTAAGATCTCAGGTTGGTACAATGTACGGAACACTTAAAAAAGGTCCTCGTTACCTTGAAATGGCTGAAGGATACGTTACAGGTATCGCTCTTGATGCTGATGATGAAATCATTGGATACCAGTTTGTTAACTTTGGTAGAATGATGGACTTCATCAAAGCTGGAGACGATGCTCAGACAGCACTTGACAAGGCCAAAGGTCAGTACGGACGCGTTGATGACGCTGTTAAGATTATTGACCCAAGAAAGGAATAGGAGGTAGCGAATAATGGCTTTATTTGAATCATATGAAAGAAGAGAAAAACAGATTCTTGCTGTTTTAAAAGAGTATGGAATCAATTCTATCGAAGAAGCTGGTGAAATCACAAAAGCTGCTGGATTAGATGTTTATGCTCAGGTTGAAGGAATTCAGCCAATCTGTTTCGAAAATGCAAAATGGGCTTACACAGTAGGTGCTGCTATCGCGATCAAAAAAGGTTGCAAGAGAGCTGCAGACGCTGCTGCTGCTATCGGTGAAGGTCTTCAGGCATTCTGTATTCCTGGATCTGTAGCTGATCAGCGTAAAGTAGGTCTTGGACATGGTAACTTAGGAAAGATGCTTCTTGAAGAAGAAACAGAATGTTTCGCATTCTTAGCAGGTCACGAATCTTTCGCAGCTGCTGAAGGAGCTATCGGAATTGCTGAAAAAGCAAACAAAGTTCGTCAGAAACCTTTAAGAGTTATCTTAAACGGATTAGGAAAAGATGCTGCACAGATCATTTCCAGAATTAACGGATTTACATATGTTGAAACTGAAATGGATTATTACACAGGTGAAGTTAAAGAAGTATTCAGAAAATCTTACTCTGAAGGATTAAGAGCTAAGGTTAACTGCTACGGTGCTAACGATGTAACAGAAGGTGTTGCAATCATGCACAAAGAAGGTGTAGACGTATCTATCACAGGTAACTCTACAAACCCAACTCGTTTCCAGCACCCAGTTGCAGGTACATACAAAAAAGAATGTATCGAACAAGGTAAAAAATACTTCTCTGTAGCTTCTGGTGGTGGTACAGGACGTACATTACATCCAGATAACATGGCTGCAGGACCAGCTTCTTACGGAATGACAGATACTATGGGACGTATGCATAGTGATGCTCAGTTCGCAGGATCTTCTTCAGTACCAGCCCATGTAGAAATGATGGGATTAATCGGTATGGGTAACAACCCAATGGTAGGAGCTACTGTTGCAGTTGCTGTATCTATTGAAGAAGCTGCTAAAGCAGGTAAATTCTAAGGAATTGCATAAAAATTCATAGAAACGCATGATAAAAATTAGGCATTTTGTATAAAAGTGCCTAATTTTTATTTTTTTGTTAGGCTTTAAGCCTGTTCAGCACAGTGGAGTTTCTCAGAAGAGAAACGGAACTTTGATGAACAAATAAACCACCGGCTAGGCCGGTGAGTCAGCATTGCTTAAGCTTACAGTAAAAAACCTCCAGTGATATAATTATGTTGGTTCGCCAACCACATAAAATCAAAGGAGGTTATCCAAATGGATATAAACAGTTTAGCACATACGAAATGGAATTGTAAGTATCATATTGTTTTTGCACCAAAATATAGAAGAAAAGTAGCGTATGGGAAGATGAAACAGGATATTG